>VAPB010255967.1_pt1 | contig 45291 bp, 37 predicted proteins | sample 3395101 | NCBI WGS metagenome assembly VAPB01 (sample SAMN08290433, study PRJNA428436) | hydrothermal vent metagenome | isolation source: Deep-sea hydrothermal vent chimney | place: Indian Ocean: Southwest Indian Ridge | reverse complement strand
TGTATGTGCCAGTGACTGTGTAAGTAAAAAAACTGTGTAAGTGTATGTGGTTAGTGTAAGTTAAAAGCCTTTACTGACACTGACACTAGCAACTGACACTTCCTTTTCACTGACACTGACACAAATAACTTGCACTGATTACTCTGACACTGACACATAAATTGATTTTCACAATGTTATCCCCTTGATTCTTGCCACTTCCTGAACATCTTTATCACCTCTGCCGGAGAGGTTGACAATTATGATATAGTCTTTTGACATATTCGCGGCTATCTTAACAGCCTCAGCAACTGCATGAGCAGACTCAAGCGCAGGAGTAATACCCTCTGTCCTGCTTAAAAGCTCGAATGCTTTTAATGCCTCTTCATCAGTTGCATATGTATATTCTATAGCTTCAAAGTCTCTCAGATAGCAGTGTTCAGGGCCAATTGAGGCATAGTCAAGACCAGCAGAGACAGAATGTGTGCCAAGTACGTTTCCGTTGTCATCCTGAAGCAGATAGCTCATACAGCCCTGAAAAACTCCCAATGACCCTCCAGCAAAACGTGCCGCGTGTTTACCGCTGTCAATACCGAGCCCGCCGGCTTCAACTCCTACCATCTTCGGAACGGTTTCGGTACGAATTTGCGCGAACTGATCCTGATTTATATTGTTTTTCAGAAAGGCATAGAAAAGACCTATTGAGTTGCTTCCACCGCCTACACATGCTACAAGGCAATCAGGTTCCCGGCCCTCTGCTTTAATGATCTGTTTCTTAGCTTCCTGTCCTATTATGGATTGAAAGTCTCTTACCATAACAGGGTAAGGGTGGGGGCCGAATACTGTACCCAGAATATAATGTGTATTCCTTACATTAGTGGTCCAGTCTCTTAACGCTTCGTTTATGGCATCTTTTAAAGTCCTTGAACCAGTTGTGACCCCTGAAACCTTCGCGCCTAAAAGCCGCATTCTGTAAACGTTTAATGATTGGCGGTTCATGTCTTCAGTGCCCATATAAATTTCACATTCAAGTCCTGTAAGCGCGGCACCTGTCGCAGTGGCAACGCCGTGCTGTCCAGCGCCGGTCTCAGCAATTATTCTGCTCTTGCCCATTCTGCCGGCAAGCAGCGCCTGACCTATAGCATTGTTGATCTTGTGCGCTCCGGTATGACAAAGATCTTCTCTTTTAAGGTAGATTTTTGCGCCGCCAATGCTCCTGGTAAGGTTTTTGGCAAAATATAACGGGGTAGGTCTTCCAATGTAGTCTTTATGAAGGGTCCTGAGTTGAGCAATGAAATCAGGATCTTTTTTGTATTTTTTATACGCTTTTTCAAGCTCTAAAAGCGCGGGCATGAGTGTCTCCGGCACAAACCTTCCACCGTAGATACCGAAGTGGCCCTTGCTGTCTGGAACTTTTTTATTATTCATTATTTTTATCCGCTTTTACGGTCAATTAGCCAAGCGTAGTATTATATCACATGATGTTAAATATCAACATGGCCGGGATATTGACAGCAGAGATGTTTCTGTTCAAAAAAACCAGTTAAAAGAGTTTTTAGCAGTTTGCGCAAAGAGATTTTTTAATGTTAAATTATAGAAAATGAAAAAATAATTGTGAAACAGGTAACTACCGAGTGACATATAAACCTTCTTCTTCCTGGTTTGAAAGAAATCCTAAAAAAACCATTTTTTGCGTTGTAGTAATTACATTAGTCCTTGTCGATCTTTTAGCTGGACTTTTGTTTTTGCCTGAGATAACAGGTACATATCACCCTTACTATCATCATGACCTGAAAAATAATCAGAAGAACCCAAGAACATGTAAGGGCAGGGACTTTTATGTTTATACAAATTCTTTAGGTTTTAAGGACAGCAGCAGGAATAAAATTTCTCTGAAGCCTGACAGGTACAGGGTTTTATTCATAGGGGATTCTTTTACAGAGGGGACCGGATACCCTTATGAAAAGACATTTGTCGGGTTTGTAGACAGGGAGACAGATAAGGGAAGAATAGAAATATTGAATGCCGGCGTCATGTCTTACAGCCCCAAGCTGTATTATTTGAAGACAAAATATCTCCTTGAAAAAACAAAATTGGAGTTTAATGAATTATATGTATTTGTAGATTTAACTGATATCTATGATGAAATAGACTATGAAAGCTTTGATCCTCCCCAAAGGGCTATTTTTAAGCAATTAGATATTTTTTTGAAAAACAGATTATTTATTTATAACAGGCTGAGAAATCACTTCTTCAAACTTTCATATTGGAATAAGTTTTTTCAAATCGTTCCCCCCGACCAAATCTTTAATAGTGATATGATAGGGGAAGAAAGGGCTCTATGGACATATGATGAAAAAGCTTTCCAAAAATGGGGAAAGAAGGGTTTGCTCCTGTCAGAGCAATACATGGAAAAGCTGTTTTTATTATGCAAAAAATATGGAATAAAAATGACGGTTGCTGTATATCCTCATCCTGCTCATATAAAACGAAGAGATCTTGATTCTGTTCAGGTTAGATTCTGGAAAAAATTTACTGAAAAGCACGGCATTAATTTTCTGAATTATTTTCCCGACTTTATTAATGAAACGGATCCCGATGAAGTTGTTGCTAAATATTTTATTAGTGGAGATATCCACTGGAATGAAGAAGGACATAAAGTGATTGCTGAAAAGCTTATAGAGAGAATCAATGACATGCGTGAAATAAAATGAACATTGTAATTTTTCAGGTCTGCCGGTAATTTATTATAAAAATATTTAAAGTCTTTTTCTGAAAATCGAAAAAAGATTTTCCAGAAATTTTTCAAATAATGGGCGTTTGGACCAGGCGTCTGCGTCTATTTTGATCGAGTGATCCAGGTCTTGCTGAAATACTTTTGTCATCTGTATGCCAAAATCGTCATTTAAAATTCCCACATTGCTTTCGTCATTTCTTCTCAAAGACTGAAAATCAAGATTTGCAGAGCCAATTATACTCCAGCAGGTGTCAAAGACAGCGGTTTTGGCGTGAAGGACTCTGCCCTGATAACTGTAAATCTCTACTCCTGCTTTTAAAAGTTTTTTATAAAAATATCTGCCGGCATAATAAACAGGCGCAACATCGCTTTTACCGGGCAGTAAAAGTTTTACAACAACCCCTCTTTTTACAGCGTTTTTTAATGAAGCCAGTATCCATCTGCCCGGAGTAAAGTAGGCGCTTGTAATATATATTGTCTTCTTTGCGCTGAGCATGCTGTAAAGAAAGAGTTTTCTTAATTTTCTCCTGCCTTTTGAGGAGCTTGTAAAAATAGGGATAACAGAAACACTGTGTTTTACCAAAGGCGTAATATTAGTATACTCGATCATCTTTCCCTTCCAGGCTGTCCAGCTTTTTTTGAACATTTCCATCAGAGTTGAGGCAATAGGACCCTCAAGATATATTCCGGTATCCCTCCAGGTTTTTAAAAGTTTTCTATGATGGCCGTGATACTCATCTGCGATATTGAACCCGCCTGTAAATGCTTTTTGACTGTCAATTATCAAAAGTTTTTTATGGTTACGGTAAATATATTTTCCAGGAGAAGTCCACTTAAAAGGATGTGAAGCACAGAGATTTACGCCTGATATTTTTAAATTCCTCCAAAAACCTCCAGACGTCATAAATGATCCAAAATGATCATAAAGGAAATAAATCCTCACTCCCTGGCGGGCTTTTCCCTTAAGGAGTTCTGCAAACTTTTTTCCGGTATGGTCGTCTTTAAATATGTAGAATTCAATACAAATAATATCTTTGGCATTTTTTATGGAATCGAAAATTGTCTGAAAGGTTTTATTCCCGCTTTCGAGAATGCGCACGTAGTTATTCTCAGTGAAGGGTGTTCCTAACACTTTTTCAATTGCAGACTTTTCGAAAGCGGTCACATCTTAAAGATAACGGAGCAAACTGCACAATAAAGAATCATGCGTATCCCCTTAAGGTTTTATTTGCTTTTTCAATAAACAGTCTGAGTTTTTTATGGTCCTTTTTACCTTTGCTGGCGCTTTCAACACCTGTAGACACATCAATTCCATAAGGCTCAACCCATTTTATGGCTTCTTCCACGTTTTCAGGGGTTAAACCTCCGGCCAGGATTATACGGCCGAATTTTTTTGCTTCGACAGCGATATCCCAGTTAAAGATCCGGCCTGTACCTCCTATAGTGCGCGGAGAGAAGGTATCAAGTAAAAAAGCTGATACTTTATAGAGCCTCAATGGTTCCAGGTCAGTAAGATCTTTAACCCTTATGGCCTTGATTACACTTCGGCACATGTGGCAAGTTTCGGGAGGCTCTGAGCCGTGAAGTTGAATGATGTTAAGTCCGACATGTCTGACAATTTTTTCTACATCTGCGCGGCTATTGTCTACAAATACTCCTACTGTAGAGACAAAAGGTGGAATTGAAGAAACAATATTTTTTGCTATTTCAGGGGTAACAGCCCTTGGGCTCCTGGGCTGAAAAACAAATCCCAGAGCATCTGCTCCATATTCAACCGCGGCAAGGGCGTCCTGAATATTAGTTATTCCACATATTTTAATTCTCGGCATAATATTAGTGACAGAAAAAAGCAGTGTATGTGTAAGTGACTGTGTAAGTAAAAAAACTGTGTAAGTGTATGTGGTTAGTGTAAGTTAAAAGCCTTTACTGACACTGACACTAAAAACTGACACTTCCTTTTCACTGACACTGACACTAAAAACTGACACTTCCTTTTCACTGACACTGACACTAAAAACTGACACTTCTTTTTCACTGACACTGACACTAAAAACTGACACTTCTTTTTCACTGACACTGACACAAATAACTTGCACTGCTTTTTATGTGATATTTTAACATAAGAACATAGATATTAGAAAAGGATTTATTATTATTGTTATTATAATAGAATAGATACCGATAAACTAAAAAAAAGTTATCCCGTAATGCGCTTCTGAGGCGGGCAAACTCCTCACGGGGCAGGCGAGTTGCCCCGTAAAGTCCCTAAGTATCGGGACAACGGGGACCCGATTCACCCTTCGTAGTTTCGTCCTTCGCAGTGCTGTGGAGAATGGACTACGGAGAACGGGCGGGTCGAAATTTCCGCTTTGCTTCAACTGGCGGGTTACAGGTCAGAAAAAACAAAGTACTGAAAAGGGTTTTTAATGATAAAAGACCAGAATAAATTATTTAAAAAGCTTATAGTTTTTTCTGATCTCAGTATAGTAACTGTCTCCCTTTTCCTGAGTTATTTGTTAAGAGAAAATATAGGCAGTGTATATCCTTTTCAAATATCTCTCCATGAACTGTATCCCATAAGGTTTTATATAGGCCTTCTTCCCATGTTACTGCTGATCTGGACAGGTCTGTTGTTTTTTTTCGGAATGTACAGGACTTCCTGTATAAAAAGAGTCCCTGAAGCATTGCTTATCACATTTAAAACAGCAGTAATTGGCTTTATCCTTTTTGGTAGTTATGTTTTTATACTTAGAATTCAGGAGGATGTCAGCAGGCTTGTCATAGGTTTTACATTCGTTACCGCAGCTGCTCTGATTTTTTTTGAAAAGGTTTTGCTGGCATATTTATACAGGAATCTGTCTAAAAGGACGGTAAGCTTTAAAGGGGATCTGTTTTTTTTTAAAAACCTGTTAATTGTTGGTACAGGCGAAAGAACAAGTCATTTTATAGAATTAATAAATAAAAATCCTGATTTGGGAGTTAGAATCGTTGGCCTTGTTGACAAGGATTATGCAAAGAAAGGCGAAACGATCAACGGGTACAAAGTACTGGGCGTTTTCGCTGATATACCCGAAATAATACATAAGAATGTTGTAAATGAAGTTGCATTTATTGTACCGCATTTGTGGCTAGGCGAAATAGAGGATATAATGTATTTTTGCGAGAGTGAGGGGTTAACTGTTAATTTAGCGGTAGATTTGTTTGAATTTAAGTTTTCCAAAGCAAAGCAGACAGACCTGCATGGTTTTCCAATGCTGACTTTTGAAAGCACATCTGACAAGGTAGAACATTTATTCATAAAACGTGTGCTTGACTTTGTCGTTTCAGGAATTGCCCTTATAGTGTTATGCCCTTTAATTGCGGCTGCAGGCATTATTATAAAACTGACGTCAAAAGGGGCCGTTTTTTTTAAACAGGAAAGATGCAGTCTGAATGGAAAAAAATTCTCGCTTTATAAATTCAGGACTATGGTGTTTGATGCTGAATCGCAACTTGATGATGTTCTTGTCTATAATGAAATGAAAGGGCCTGCTTTCAAAATGAGTAATGATCCAAGAATGACAAAAGCGGGCAAATGGTTAAGAAAATTAAGTCTTGATGAACTGCCGCAGTTATGGAATGTTTTTAAAGGTGATATGAGTTTGGTTGGTCCAAGGCCCCCCCTGCCTTCTGAAGTAGAGGAATATAATCCCTGGCAAAGAAGGAGGCTCAGTATGAGACCCGGCATTACATGCCTCTGGCAGGTGAGCGGGAGGAATTTAATATCCAGTTTTGATGAATGGATGCGGCTGGACCTTGAATATATAGATAATTGGTCGCTCAAACTTGATTTTGAAATTATTTTAAAAACTATTCCAGCTGTGCTATTTGGAAAGGGAGCGAGGTAGTTAGAGAAAAGTTCATTGTTGATAGTTCATGGTTCATTGTTAAAAATAGAGTTGCGAGACACGAGTAAAAAAACAGTGTCAGTGACAGTAAAACAACAGTGTATGTGTCAGTGTAAGTGTCAGTAAAACAGCAGTGTCTGTGTAAGTGGTTAGTGACAGTAAAAAACTAAAAAATCGTTGCGGGTTGCGAGTAAAAAAACAGTGTCAGTGACAGTAAAACAACAGTGTATGTGTCAGTGTAAGTGTCAGTAAAACAGCAGTGTCTGTGTAAGTGACAGTGTCAGTTAAACTAAAAAATCGTTAGGGAACCAGGAAGAGAGAAGAGAAAAAGCCGTTAAACCACTATAAATATTTATATTGAAATTTGATTAGGAGATAAGAATGAAGATATTGGTGACTGGTGGCGCAGGGTTTATAGGTTCGCATATAGTGGACCGGCTGATTAAAGACGGACATGAAATTGTGATACTTGATGACCTTTCCTCCGGTAATAAAAAAAATATTAACAGTAAGGCTCAATTCTATAAGCTGAATATTCAGGACGCTGAAATAGAAACTGTGTTTAAAAATGAACAGCCTGATCTTGTTAATCATCATGCTGCACAGATGGACGTACGCCGTTCAGTTGCTGATCCTTTATTTGACGCAAAAACAAACGTGCTCGGCACCTTAAATATTTTACAGAATTGCGTCAAATACAAAATTAAAAAAGTTATTTTCGCTTCATCAGGCGGCGCTATTTACGGAGAGCAGAAGATTTTCCCTGCTTCTGAGAGTCATCCTTTGAAACCAATAAGCCCTTATGGGATAACTAAACTTGTTGCTGAACATTATCTTTACTACTATAAGACAGTTTATGGATTAGACTTTACAGCGCTTCGTTATGCAAATGTCTATGGTCCCCGTCAGAACCCTTTTGGTGAGGCAGGAGTTGTGGCTATTTTTATTAATAAGATGCTGAATGATGAGCAGCCGGTTATAAACGGGGATGGCCGGCAGACAAGAGATTATGTATATGTTGATGACGTGGTTAATGCGAATATTATGGCTGTTGCAGATAAAATACCTGAGGACATATTCAATATTGGGACCGGGATAGAAACATCTGTCAATGAAATTTTCCATTATGTTAAGAACATTATTGGCCTGCATATCAATGAAAAACATGGTCCGGCCAAAACGGGGGAGCAGCAGCGCAGTGTACTTAAGTGTGCAAGAGCTAAAGAGATGTTAAAGTGGGAGTTAAAAACTTCACTGGAGGACGGACTGAGAAAAACCTTTGAATATTTTAATGAAGAAAAAGAATAGGAGATTTTTTATTATTGCCGCTGCTTATTATTTAAATAAAATAAATAGCAAAAATTATCCTTTTCTATCTGCATTTTCTTTATTTATTCCAGAGAACTGTATTGTTTAAAAACATAACATGAAGATTCTTCTTGTAAATAATTTTTTTTACAACAGGGGCGGGGACTGCACCTATTTTTTTGCGTTAAAAAAACTCCTGGAAAATAATGGACATAAAGTTATAGTGTTTTCAATGGATCATCCGCAAAACTTTGAGTCTGAATATGCTGAATATTTTGTAAGTTATATTGATTACGCTGATGAATTGAAACAAAAGCGATTTTTATCAGGAGCAAAAGTTTTATTACGGGGCATATATTCGTTGGAGGCAAGAAAGAAAATCGAAAATCTTATCAATAAAGAAAAGCCTGATATTGCGCATTTGAACAATATCAGGCATCATGTTACCACATCAATAATACATGTTTTAAAAAAATACAATATACCTATTGTATGGACCCTCCATGACTATCAGCTGATCTGCCCGAATAATTCTTTTTTTGCCAGAGGCAGTATATGCGAAAGGTGCAAAAAAAGAAAATATTTCTGGCCGTTAATCGTAAGATGTAAAAAATCTTCTTTTATGGCGAGTGCAATGGCTGCTGTTGAGCATACCGCGCAGATGATTTCAAAAGTGTACAATTATGTTGATGTTTTCATTGCTCCAAGCCGGTTCTTAAGAAATAAGTTCATTGAGTACGGCTTTAAAACGGATAAAATTGTACATCTTTGCTACTTCAATGACGTTGAGCCTTTGGAAGATATGGAAGGTGTTGATAATTATTACGCGTACGCAGGCAGACTTTCAGATGAAAAAGGAATAAAAACACTTATAGACGCAGTAATCCGGATAAAATCAGGAAACAATAAGCTTAAAATTATTGGAGATGGACCGTTAAAAAATGAACTGGTATTATACTCAGGAATCAGGGACAGGGACAAGACTATAGAATTTATGGGGCATAAGAGCCGGGACGAAGTAATTAGGCTTATAAAGAAAAGCAGGTTTGCGGTAGTTCCTTCTGAATGGTATGAAAATTTACCGTTTGCCGCGATAGAAGCATTTGCTTTAGGAAAACCGGTTGTCAGCTCGAGAATGGGCGGTTTACCGGAACTGGTTAGAGATAACGAAACAGGATTAACCTTTGAAGCAGGCGATGCGGAAGATTTAGGTTTAAAAATTGAATATATGTTAAGCAATCCTCGAAAAGCCCGGGAGATGGGCGGGAATGCCAGGGCTTTTGTTGAAAGAGAACTGAATGCCGCAGGGCATTATAGAGAATTAATGAAAATATATAAACAGGCTATTAATAAAGTAAAGGACGTTCATGGTTCATTGTAAAAACATTATTAAAAAACGTTCATCGTTGATGGTTTATGGTTGAAAAGCTAGTTATGGGTATCGAGTTGTGAGTTGGTTAATCCGTGGCTGAATGATTTTATTTTTTTGTTTAACCCGAAACACGCCTGTCCCGTGGCGAAGCTTTACGGGAAAACACGTAACGATTTTTTAGTCTAACTGACACTTATTTTTTTACTGACACAGGCACAAAAAACTGACACTGTATTATCTATTTATGATGAAAATAGCAGTAGTTGGCACACGTGGTTTCCCCGGTGTTCAAGGCGGCGTGGAAAGACACTGCGAACACTTATATGCGCGTTTAGCGGAAAAGGGATGCGATGTAACTGTTTTTACCAGAAAACCTTATGTCACACCTGATCTGCACGCATATAAAGGGATGTCATTAGTTTGCGTTAGCTGTCCCAAAAATAAATATTTGGAAACAATCGTTCATACGTTTAAGTGCGTCCTTAGAGCAAGAAAGCTAAAGCCTGATATCCTGCATATACATGCCATAGGACCTTCTGTTTTTACTCCTCTTGCGCGAGTTTTTGGAATGAAAGTTGTAGTGACAACACAGGGTCCGGATTATGAAAGAATAAAATGGAATCCGGCGGCTAAATTGTTCTTAAAATTCTGTGAAAGAATTGGAATCGGATTTTCAAATGAGGTTATAGCAGTATCTGAAAGTATTGCGGAAGAAATTAAATTGAGGTATAACAGGGACGTTGCGGTTATTCCTAACGGGGTAGAGGTCTCTGCCGTTGCTGATAGCGATGATACTTTGAAAAAGCTGGGGGTAAAGAGAAACAGATATATTCTTGCAGTTGGCAGGTTAGTGCCGGAAAAAGGATTTGATTATCTGATTGACGCCTTTAGCGAATTGCAATCAGATGTATGGAAGCTGGTTATTGTCGGGAGCGCTGACCATGAAGATAAATATAGTCTTAATTTGAGAGAAAAAGCAGAAAAGAACAATAAAATTATTTTAACAGGATTTTTAACCGGTCTGCCCCTTCATGAATTATATACACATGCAGGTTTATTTGTTTTGCCTTCATGCTACGAAGGGCTCCCTATAGTTTTACTTGAAGCAATGAGTTACGGATTATCCTGTATAGCGAGCGACATACCCGCGAATAAAAATATAGAGATAAATAAAGACAGATATTTTGAGGCGGGGGATGTTAAATCGCTTGCTTCCAAAATAAAAGAATTTATAAAGAAGCCTCTGGATGAATACAACAGGGGAAGACAGATTGATATGATCGATGAAAAATATAACTGGAACAGGATAGTTAATGATACGCTGAAAGTTTACGAAAGGATTATACGGTAAAATTACATGGAAAAGATTAAAGAAAAAGTCAGAAGAACCATTAAGGGCAAAACTACAGTATGCCTTTTTACCGGGGATAATGGCTCAACACTGCTAATGAATACTATTGAAGACCTGACTGCCGTTGAGGCAGGTATGGATATCAAAGTTGTATTTATTGATACCGGATATCATTTTGAAGAAATTATCGACTATGTTAAGACGTTAAACAGCAAGATTGAAATTGTTAAAAATGATAATACTGCGGTTGATCATTTGGCTGATATGAATAAGTGCTGCGCCTGTAGAAAGAAGGATGTTTTAGAGGAATTGTTACGAAACATTAAAGCTGAATATTTAGTAGTTCCGTTCAGGGATGAAGAAAATTATAACGGGATTGAAGATTCATATTTAAAAGGTATCGATAATGTTGAAATATTGAGACCATTTGCTGGTTTAACGGAACGCGATATCTGGTCCAGGATAAAAGAATACAAATTGCCTTATTCAACAGTTTATAACAAAGGATATAGGACTGTTGACTGCAAATGTTGTACAACTCGTCAAGGCAGAAAAACACAGGAAGATGAGGACAGAAAGGAAATTACTAAAGAGATGGAAGAAAAACTCAGGACTCTGGGTTATATGTAATAGAAGCGAGCCTGCCTGCAGGCAGGCTCGCGTATCTCCTTTATAAATTAAGGAAAGAAAAATGACATCAGGCTATCCGGAGACAGGCAAACAGGTGGAAGCGAATGAAGACAGTTTAGTAACTGGAGCTAAAGGCGGAGCAGTGGCTTTTTTACTGAGGATATCAGCGACCGCGCTGAATTTTTTGAATCAGGTCATCCTTGCAAGAATTTTAGGCGCTAGCGGAATAGGAGAAGTTTTTTTGGTTTTGACCGTAGTAAATATTTCTGCTATATTGGCAAAATTTGGAATGGAAGGAACAATGATGCGGTTTATCCCTTTATATATTGAAAAAAATGATAAAGCTAAATTAAAAGGAACGATTTATTTCGCGTTAAAATTCTCTTTATTAATTTCAATAATTATTGTTTCCCTGGTCCTGATATTTACAAATTATATTTCCATAAGTGTATTTCATTCAAAAGGGCTCTTAAAGTTACTGCCAATTGCGGCTATTGCAATACCTGTCATTGCGATAAGAGGCATAGTAACCGGAATTTTAAAGGCTTACAAAGATACTTATAAAGCATTGCTGCCGGAATTATTCATTTTGCCTTCTATCAGAATTGGCATATTTTTGATTTTGTGTCTGCATGGTTCGCTGCCTTTATATGCGATAATTGCCTTTATTGCGGGAGAAACCTTTGCAATGTTTTTATCAATATTGTTTTTGCTGGCAAAAATAAAGAAAATCGGACATACAGAACTTTTAAGTGAAAACAAAGGAATTCTGAGCATGTCTGCCACAATGCTTCTAACCGGTTTTAGCATGTTTTTGTTTGCAGGGGCTGATTTATGGATTGTTGGGATGTTTACTTCTACAGAGGCTGTGGGTATTTATGGTATTGCTGTAAAATTGGCTTCGCTGGTGTTTTTTTCAATGCTGGCATTTGAAACTATTATTCCTGCCTTAATATCATCTATTTTTGTTTCCGGAAATAAACATGAGCTGAATAGGATCGTAAGCGAGAGCACACGCTGGATTCTCAGTCTGGCATTCCCAATAAGCTTGATATTAATTTTAGAAGGAAAAATTATCCTGGAACATGTTTATGGTATGACATTCGGAAGCGGCTATACAGTACTGGTAATTTTATCTATTGGACAGTTAATAAAAGCGGGTTCGGGAATGGTTGGAATTTTATTACAGATGACAGGTGAACATAAGACTTATATGAAAATTACTGTTTTTTGGGGGGGGGTTAATGTTGCTTTAAATATTGTCCTGGTCCCGTATTTCGGCATAATAGGCGCAGCGTTATCAACAGCTTTTTGTATGTCAATGTTAAATGTTGTTTCTGTTTTTACAGCTTTTAACAGGTTATCCGTGCTTACCCTGGCAAAAGGAATAAAATTTGATGTCTTGTTTGCTGCTGCTGTGGCAATTCTCTACTTTTTATGCAGTTTCAGCAATTTCAATTTAGGATATCATTTCCTTTTAATCGGTTCTCTTATAATTTATTCATGGAAGTCAATAGCTAATGATGATTTGCCATGGCGTCTTTTATTGGCAAAAAGCAGAACATAATAAGCGGCACATGGTATTAAAAAAATATGGATAAAGTTTTTATTATTCTGTGTGATACTCTTAGAGCAAAAAGTCTGCCGCATTATGGCAATGAAAATAATACCATTCCTAATCTTCTTCAAACCATTGATGAAGATTTTATTGTTTGCAGTAGGGCTTATACGCCTTCTCCGTGGACAATCCCTTCACACCTATCCTTATTCACAGGCCTGTATCCGTCAGAAGCGATGGAGACACCGTCTTCTCTTCAATTAAATACACAATTTAAAACACTTCCAGTTATATTCAAAGATGCCGGTTATAAAACATTTGGATTAAGCACGAACGAACTTGTTTCAAAGTTTTTTGGATTTGATGCTGGATTTGACTTATTCCTGCAATTATGGCTGCCAGATCCTGAGCAAGAGGATATGTTTTTTGATCTGAACGCAGATAATGATTTTGAAAGGACATGCAGGTTGTTAAAACTGGTAGTTAATGAGAGAGACAAAGCCAGGTTCTTTAAGGGTTTACGGCAAAAAATATACAAAAGGTTCAATAATATCTTGAAAAATGCAGCTCCATCCTCTAATAAAGCTATGGAATTGCTTAAGAGATATGTATCTGAAAATCATGATGAAAAATTGTTTTGCTTTGTTAATCTAATGCAGGCACATGAAAAATATAACCCCCCGCGGCTTACGAGGAAAAGATTAATAAAATACAATCGTGAATATGAAAAGTATTACAAAACAATATCTCAATTTGACCATTATGCGGTTGAGCCTTTTAGCGAAAATTTCCTGGAATATCTCAAGCAACTGTATGAAGAGGAGGTATTATATCTGGATCTGGTTATATCAGACTTTATCCGGTTCCTGAAGGCAAATGAGCTATATGATAAAAGTACTATTATAATTACCAGTGATCATGGCGAACATTTTGGTGAAAATGGTCATTTCGCCCATGTTTTCTCAGTATATGAGCCTGTGATAAGAATCCCGATGTATATTAAATGGCCGGGGGAAACGCTCAATATCAATAAGGTTGATAACAATATGTTCATGTTAAATGATTTGTATTCTACTTTTATTACAAGGTTGGACTCCCTGTATCCTTCTTTACAAAGCTCAGTAGATATGAACAGCACCCGGAAAAGAGAGTGGATTATATCTCAGTGGCCTGATTTATCCAGTCACATTAAAGGGTTCCGAAAGAAGCGAAAATCTTTTTCTATTCAGGAGATTGGGTTGGACGAAGGCGGTCTAACAGCGTATATTCTTGACAATGGAATTAAAGCCATAGAAAACGGCAATAAGGTGTTATTTTATGACCTGAATAATGATCCGGATGAAAAGGACCCATGTGCAGTCTCTGAGGAAAACAGAAAAAAGGTAGGAAGAATAAGAAACATTTTGATACAGTAGCTTTTAGTATTTTATGAACTGATTGCTGCGACTGATAATACCTGTACTAATCTTATATGATAAAATTATTTTAAGAACCTTAATTGTTGGGAATATCATGAAAATCAAAAAAGAATATTTAATATTAGCCTTAATAGTGGTTGCCGGACTCATTGTAAAAATTCCTTTATTGATAAAAATGACATACGTGGGAGTTGATTCCGTAAAGATTATTCGTCTTACGAAAAATTTATTTGAAAGCGGCAATTATATTTTTGGTGAAAATTTCAATTGGGGCATCTGGATTCCTCCGGGATATCCTTTGTCCATCGGTGTATTAAACATTGTTGTTAATGATTATTTTATTTCAGCAAAACTGATATCGTTGATTTCCAGCATATTAACTTCTCTCCTGTTTTATAATATTGGAAGAGAATTATACAGCAGGGAAGCCGGTTTATTTGCCGCATTTGCCTTTACATTCCATCCGTTGATTGTGAGGCTTTCTTATTTAGGATTATCCGAGCCGTTATTTTTCTGTCTTGTATCTCTTGCTGTTTACCTGTCTATATTATTACTTAGAAAGAATAGTTTTTTACATTATATTTTATTAGGACTTGTAATCGCACTGTCTTTTTTAACAAGGCCTGAAGGTTTATTTTTACTGCTACTGCCTTTTTTGCTGCTGCTCAACAATACTCCATTTAAAAGAAAAGAACGATTTTTTAAAATATCAATATCACTTTTAATTTTCATTTTAACTATTTCGCCTTATATGATATTTCTAAGGAATGCCACAGGGAAGCTTACTTTAACCGGTAAGGCCAATGCCTCTATAATGCTTGGAGAATTAAGCGGTGATAGAGACTACCACGAGGTTATGAATATTCCGGAAAATACGTTTGATAGAGAGGCTTTTTTGTTGAATGAGAAAAAAACCCAGTTGAAAGGATTTGACAAAGACAATCAGCGCACTGTTTTTAATTACATTTTCAAAGATCCAATAAGTTTTATGGGGAAATACCAGAAAAAGCTTTTACGTGAAGTAAAAGCTCTGATTAAACTGATTTTCCCAATAATGCTTCTCTTGTTTTTTGTTTTTTTCAAAAGGGACTTGTTTGAAAAGAAAATCAGACTTCATTTATTGATTTTCCCACTTTTGTTTTTCGCGATTTATCCTGTATTTGTAATTGTTGACAGGCATATACTCATAATAGTTTTATTCCTGATTCTATTTTCTTCTGGAGGGTTTGATAGCGCTCCAACTGCTTTTTACGGTTTAGTGGAATTTTATTCCTTAAGCAGAAACAGGATTATTTCATTTCTTGAGAAGAACATTAAATATGTAATAGTGCTGATTTTTATTTTGAGTTCGATATCGATTTTTGTGTTTACAAGCCTTGGCAAAATGCCATTACCGTTTGAACATGTTAGAGCAGGTAAATTTTTAAAGGAAAACGTCTCTTCCGAATATGAAAAACTTAATGTTATGTCCAGAAAATATGATGTAAGCTATCATAGCGGAGCAAGGCATACCATGCTTCCTTATGCCAGCGGCGTTGATGTGCTTAATTTCGCGAAGCTGTATGATGTTGATTATATTGTTGTGGATGAAAGGTATTTGGGCAAGTGGGATTTTTATGATGAATTGATAAAACTTGATAAATATAGTGATGAAGTTGAGCTTGCCTACGAAGACAGTTCAGAAAAATTAATCAGGATGTTTAAAGTTAAGAAACAATAATGGCAGGAGTGAAAGCTAACCGTAATAAAGTATTGATAATATTTCTGGCTGGCATAGGGGATTTAATTTTATTTACACCTGTGCTAAAAGGGCTACTAAGACATTACAAAAACTGTGATATTTCTGTCATTGTACCGCCTGAGCTGGTTCAGTGCGCCAGAAATATGCCTTATTTTGCCGAGGTAGCAGCATGTGAAACGAGCAGTGAGTATAACCAGCTAAGAAGAATTCTGGAGCTTGTCAGGCTTTGTGTATATGTCGTTAAAAAAAAATATGATATGGTTATTACCCCGTTAGCGGTTGATTGTATCACAGCTTCCATACTTACGTATCTGGGCAGGTCGAATAAAAAAATAGGGTATACATCAGATAAACGACGCCGTATATTTACAGAATGCATAAAAATAACGCCTGTTGAACACGATGTAGTTCAGAATTTAAAGGTATTGTCAATACTGGATATCGGCTGTTTCGATAAAAAGACCGAGTTTTATATTTCAAAGAAAGACGTTGAAGATGCCGATATGTTTTTGAAGGAACACGGAATTGACGAGAAAAATACATTGATAGCAATACATCCTTTGACTAATGTAAAGAAAAGAAATTGGCCTGCAGAGAGATTCGCCCGGCTTGGCTGTAAAATTTCCCGCGCATACGGAGCAAATATAATAATTTTTGGTGATAGTAAGCAAAGAAAAGATGCAGAAAAAATAGGAAGAGTTATAGGTGAAAAAGCCGTTGTTCAGGCAGGCGAAACTTCAATACAGGCTGCCGCTGCGATATTGAAAAGGTGTAAATTGTTAATATGCAATGACAGCAGCATGATGCACATTGCTGCGGCTATAGGTACTCCGATGGTTGCTGTCTGGGGGCCGAGCAACCATATGCGCAGGGCGTACTTTGAGGATGATCAAATTGTTGTCAGAAAGAACCTGCCTTGCAGCCCGTGTCCCGGCGGAATGCGTTTGCATAAATGCGATACTAAAGACTGTTTATTACAAGTTTCTATTGGAGACGTCTTTAGCAGCTGCGAAAAAATCCTCTCCAGAAAAAAATAGAGTCGGGCATGCTTTTATAAGAGGTTTGTTATTGTGAGTTCTTTTGAGGTGTAATCCCTGAACCGATTATCCTCGGAGGCCTCATAATGGAGCGGATTTCAATATATCCAGATTAAATCAGAACAAAGAACCTTCTTTAAAGTTGCGTATATTTAACTGAAGATGCCGTCCTTCCTTTTATTGGGAAGGTTGTTTTCTTCTGTTTTATGCCTCTCATATTTTTCTCTAAAATAAAGATGAGATCACGCTGAGATAAGTAATCAGGGTGAAATCGAGGTTATTAATAATATATAATAATAAAAAAACATAATATTGGAAAAAGATCGATATCTATGAATAGAATCGGCAATACAGTTACATCTTACTGGCAGGTATTTCGTGTAGTTTTTGTTCTGTTTTATCTTTATCTCTTCGGCGATGCGCTGTACCGCTGGGATGGTTTTAATTATTACGGGACATTTTCAGAATTTGCTCCTGCTGTTGCCTTAATAACTGTTCTCTGGACAATTTGGGCTGTTTTTACAGCCCTGATTATATGGATAACAGGCAGAGCCCTGGAATGGTTTTGCGCACAGCTGGGATTGAAACTCAGAACAGAACACTTTTTACTGTTTATATGTATTTTTTTCTTATCAGGGATTGCGGCATGGGTAATTAAAAGACTTGTATGGCAGCAGATACCGACTACGATCCAGTTCAAACTGATGGTTCTTGTTTGTATAGCTTTTTTGGCGTTGTTTTTAACATGGGTTTTCCGCATTAAAATGGTTGCTGTACAGGAACGAATAACACCGCTTGTGTGGCTGTTCGGTGTCTGGTTTATGCTTTCTTTTCCGATACTGGTTTATCATGCCTGGATGAAACCGGCGGAAAACAGCGCGTTGGAAAGAATTGCCAGGTCAAATGATGGTGAAACAGACCGTCCCAATATCATTCTTGTTACCTTTGATACACTAACAGCACGGGATATGTCTGTTTACGGGTATCAAAGACAGACAACGCCTTTTATAAGTGAATGGTCGAAGACTTCCTCATTATTTACAAATACTCAGGCCGACAGCAATTTTACAACGCCGGCTGTTGCCAGTCTTATGACGAGTAAACGCTCATGGACACATCAGACATATCATATAGAAGGCTCAAAGCCACTTAGAAATAATATTGAAAACCTGCCGTTAATACTTAAGAATAACGGCTATTATAATATGGCATTTATTGTAAATCACCGCGCTTCAGTTAAAATATTAGGCATTTCCGACAGTTTTGAAATGGCTGAATCACCGGTCACATTTCATGCATCCGGCAAAAGATTATATGATATTATCTGGACAACGTTATACCGTCTGTTTGGTGATAAAATACGTTTGTATGACTGGAATCTTAAAGGAGATTTTATTTTTTACGGGATTGTAAACGCAATTTCAAAGGATTATTCTGAAACAATATTCCCCCCTGAAAAGGCATTTAACAGATTTTTGACAGTTATTGATGAAAACCCGCCAGAGCCTTTTTTCGCGTGGATTCATCTTTATCCGCCTCATTTTCCTTATCTGCCGCCGGATGCGTATAAAGGGATATTTAATCCTTCATTAGAATTAAGAACAGATAAAGCCCAGCGGGGTGTCCCAAGATCTGAATTCCCCCTGGAAAAACAGCCGGTTATTGACGCTATGAGAGGACGTTATGATGAGTTTATAAGGTATTGTGATAACCAGTTTAAGGATTTTATTGAACAGCTTGAAAAGAGAGACAAGTTAAAAGATACCGTAATAATTCTGTCTTCAGACCATGGAGAGAGCTTTGAACACGGTTATTTTATGCACCAGGGCCCGCATCTGTACGAGCAATTGACACATATACCGCTTGTAATTAAGGAGCCGGGTCAGGAAGAAGGACTGATTGTTGACAATCTTGCAGAGCAGATAGATATAGCGCCCACAATTCTGGATCTGGTTGATATACCTGTTCCTGAATGGATGGAAGGACGATCATTGGTGCCGCTCATGCGCGGCAAAAGTCTTACATCTAAACCTGCATTTTCCATGAATTTCCAGAAGAACCGAAGTCGCGGACATAAAATAACAAAAGGGACTGTTGCTGTATGGGAAGGTGACTATAAGCTTATACATTATCTTGAAGAGAAGAAGTCCCTGCTTTTTAATTTAAAAAAGGATTCAGATGAGGTTAATAACCTTTTTGATGAAGAGCCTGAAGTCGGGCAGAGATTGCTATCGTTGATTCAGAATAATCTTAAAAGAGTCAATGAAGAGATCACCAGAGAACAAGAGCTATGATAACCATATTAAGTTTTCTCATTTATTTTGCATTTACATCACATGCATATGCGTATATTGACCCTAATGCAGGGGGATTCTTTTTCCAGACCATAGCCCCTATTATTTATGGCATCCTGGGTGTAATCGTTGTATTTTGGAAGCGTATATCGGGATTTGTAAAAAGTTTGATAAATCGATTAACAGGTCAGGACAAACCCAAAAAGGATGCATAAATCTGACAAACTTGTAATATTAGGGATTGACGGAATGGACCCTGATGTCTACAAGTTTCTGCTGAATTGCGGGGAAATGCCCGTCCTTGGCGCCATAGAAGAAAAGTCCGGCTTCAGAAAACTCCTTACGTCCAACCCGCCGCAGAGTCCTGTATCCTGGACAAGTATTGCAACTGGAACAGACCCTGGAAAACACGGGATATTTGACTTCTTAAAGCGTGATCCATTGAAGTATACGCTTGAACTATCTCTTTTCGGCATTAAAAAGTACAAGGGAGGAGTTAAATATGTGTCTCATGTTCAATTTCCATCAGTTTTTGAACGGGCTATGGAAGCTGGTATCCACGTTACACTTCTAAGGTGGCCGCTTACATTTCCTGCTCCTGAAACTCTCCCGAACGGAAGCAGATTGATATCAGGGATGGGAGTACCTGATTTGCTCGGTACACTGGGACGATATACATTCTATACTGCTGATAAATCAATAACAGAAAAGGACAAACATGGTCGTATTGTCTATATAACACCAGAAGAGGGAGTTGTAAACACAGAGATATACGGCCCCAGATATTTTGGATGGAAAGGAATGAAAGAGTCGTCTCATCCAATGACAATTGAAAAGACATCAAAAGGCCTTAAGGTATTACTGTCGGATACTACCCTTCAACTGGAAAATGAGGTATGGAGCCCTCACGTTATAATTAATTTCTCCGCAGGGCTAACTGGTAAAATAAGCGCTGTTACAAGAATGGTCTGTGTTAGGGCAGAACCTTTTACCTCCCTGTTTGTACTTCCAATGCAAATTTTTCCGAAAGATACGGATCTCCCTCTTTCGTCACCGCGCGCGTTCGCAGGGGAGCTGTGGGAAAAAACAGGACCTTATCTGACATTAGGAATGCCTGAGGACACAAACGGATTAAAGGATAATCTCATCTCTGCAAGTATTTTTTTAAAACTATGTGAAGATGTTTTTGATGAACGGGAGCGGATGTTAAATGCAGCTCTTGATAAATTCGACTCTGGTGTCTTTGCCTGTGTTTTTGATACTCTCGACAGAATTCAGCATATGTTCTGGAACGACAGAGCTGAAAATATGAACCTGTCTGAGACTACAGGGCCTACAGATATTGTAGCTGACTGGTACAGACGTATTGATGCCATGGTTGGCAGAGTAATTCAGCGAATAGGAGCCGAGACACCGCTTCTTATTGTTTCTGACCACGGTTTTACGTCCCTTGATAAGTATGTTCATCTTAACAGCTGGCTGGCGCAGAAAGGGTTTATTGTGTTTAAAACCGGGAATAAAGAGGGGGGGGCGTTTTTTGATAATGTGGACTGGTCTAAAACCCGCGCGTATGCAATCGGATTTAACAGCGTTTATATAAACAAAAAAGGACGGGAGGGGAAAGGAATAGTTGAAACAGACGGAATAGTCCCTCTATGTGATGATCTGATAAATAAATTGCTTGAATGGACTGAAAATGGCAGAGCTGTTGTTAAACAGGTGTATAAAAGCAAAGAAATATATTCAGAAGACCAGCCTGATAATTGTCCTGATCTGGTTGTAGGCTATCAAAAAGGCTACAGAGCATCAAAGCAGACCGTGCTGGGGGAAGCGCCTGCTGGCAGATTGATTAGCAGTAATATTGAGCACTGGTGCGGGGATCACTGTTGTGACCCTTCGTTTGTTCCGGGAGTTTTATTCGGGACCAATTCTCTTAAAGCTGATATTAAACTTCCCAAAACTGTATCTGTAAATGACATCAGCGGGATGATTGAAAAGTGGATAAATTCTGTATACCGGGGGTAATTTTAATTTTCAATAAGCCAGCCCTGTAAGTTTTGCGATTTAACCGGCGCTAAAGCTTGAATGGTTAAGGAGGTTTTGTAATTATCTCGAAGGAAATATTTATTAGATTCTGTCTGTCGCTGATGATAGTCATTGTGATTATAATCGGTTCAGCATTGTTGTGGATTTCATATTTGCCGTTTGAACTGGTAAAAATAAAAATCGATGCCTTTGCTTTACATGGGAGCGCCGAAAAATTTACTTTTTCTCTTTTTAAACAAATAACAGTCAAGTTAAGGTTCATCGGAATTGCGGTAATTCTTGCCAGTGGACTGCTTTATGCGGGCAGACGACAGGTCCATCAATATGTTTCCGATATGTTAACCTCTTCAGGCTCTTTTATAAGGGAAATTAAAGAACAGTTTAAAGAGGCAGTAAAAAAAGAAGATAGAATCCATCTTTTCAGCTTTTTTATAATACTGCTAATTGCGATTTCGGTCAGACTGTTTTTTATATCTCAACCTGTTCGCAATGATGAGGCCGCTACTTTTATTGCGTTTGCCGAGATGCCTTTATTTATCGGGCTTTCGAACTATTCTTTATCGAACAATCACCTCTTTCATACGTTTTTGGTCCATATGGCTTACTTGTTTCTTGGCAACAAACCATGGGTTATCCGTCTGCCCGCATTATTTGCCGGGATACTTCTTGTTCCGGCATCCTATGTGACCGTACGCATTTTTTTCAATAAGTACGCTGCTCTTTTGACAGCAGGCATTATTGCATCTTCTACTGTGCTTGTTTCGTATTCTGCCAATGCCCGGGGATATACTCTGTTGTGTTTGATTTTCTTACTTATTCTGAGCCTTGCTGTATATCTTAAGCAGAGCAGAAACGCGGCTGCATGGCTTCTGTTTGCCGTATTATCCGCATTTGGTTTTTATACAATCCCGATTATGATATACCCTTTTGGAATAGTAGTAACCTGGCTGTTTCTCTCAATAGTATTTAAAGACACAAACCTCTGCCGGAACAGTCTGCTAAAGAACCTGTTTGTCTCTATAATCATCACAGCACTTTTAACATTTCTGTTGTATGCCCCGGTTTTAGCAGTTTCAGGCCTGAAATTGGTTGTAGCCCACAAATGGGCAGTACAGAAATCATGGCTGTTTTTTATGGAGAAACTGCCGACTACGTTCAGTTCAATATGGATATACTGGAATGCAGGTATTCCCTCCGTGATTAAATTAATCATGGTTGCGGGGTTTTTTATCTCAGTTGTATTTTACAGGAGTATAAGTAATTATAGAATACCGCTGATTCTGGCTGTTTTTCTATGGTCTATTCCTCTTTTAACAGTTCACAGGGTGGTCGAATTTGCAAGGATGTGGCTTTTTTTGCTCCCGGTATATATCGGACTGGCATCTGCAGGTATTTGTTATCTGTTAAAACCGGCAGAATCAAGGATTAAAAATTTCAGGTCAGTTATATTTCCTGTATTTGCAGTTCTCCTGTCAGCCTGGCTTGCTTTTAATGTTGTTCAACTGAACGCAATTTATTATGCTGACGATCCGGAGTGCAAAGGGGAAATAAGGGACAACGAACAGATAGCGTTTTTTCTGAAAAATTATCTAAGGCCGGGTGACCGGGTACTGGACCCTGCTTATAAAGACCCTTCCCTGATCTATTATTTCAGTGTTTATGATATTCCGGTTAAATACTTTATTGATGAACAGAATATAAAAGGCCGTATTTTGGCAATTGTGAACGAACAGGAACAGACAATGGAAGACTATCTGGCCGGAGAAGGGCTGTCCGGAGACAATTATAGTATTCCAAAACTGTTAAAACGATACAGGCTCGCGAGTCTTTATGAGATAAAGAGGAAAGAATAATGGTATTATCTCAGCAAATCTCTGCTTTTTAATCTAAAGCAGAATTCAGACGTGTATAATAACTATTTTGATAATGAACCAGAAACCGGGCAACGCCTGACTGCTTTGATTCAGTAAAATCTTAAAGACGCTGGTATGAGAGTCATCAAAGGGAAGTAATACCGCCTTGTTTTCCTGATATAAAGTCATGGTTACGATATTAATAAGGACAAAAAATGAAGAAAACCGCATTGAAAAAGTTCTGAGTGCGATACTTGGGCAAACGTACAAAAAAATTGAAATTGTGGCAGTGGATGGCGGTTCAACAGATAAGACCCTGCGGATAATGAAAAAATATCCTGTAAAAATTTATCAAATTAAGCCTGAGGAATTTACTTATGGGCTTGCTTTAAACTATGGGTTTCAAAAGGCAAAAGGGGAATATATAGTCAGTTTGAACGGGCATTCACTGCCACTATCAAAAAAATGGCTCGAAACGATAATTTCTAATTTTAATGACAGTAAGGTTGCTGCTGTTATGTGCAAAATATTACCCTGGCCTGATTGCAATCCTTTTGATAGAAGGGGATTATTAAAAAGATATAATACGCAAGAACATGAAATTACAGAAGGCCGTCCTTCCATTTTCAGTAATGCCAGTTCGGTGATAAGAAAAGATGTCTGGGAAAAAGTGCACTTTGACGAAACCCTGACAGCTTCTGAAGATTATGATTGGCTCAAAAAAGTCAGACAGTTAAAATACAAAATAATTTATGAACCTCAGGCAGAAGTTTATCATTCACATAACTGGACATTAAAACAAATTTATATGAGATTTTTTCATGAATCGTGCGCGCATAAAAACATTACAGGTAAAAAATATTCATTGTTTTATATTCTTTTTGATTTTTTGGCAGGCTCAATTTACGATATAGTTTACGTGCTGATTAAAAGAGACAACCTGAAGTGGATATTTTTTGCGCCGCTCAGAAGACTGGCAATGAACTGCGGCAGATTTATGGGTATTATAAAATCGTTTTAGGACGTCAGGATAAGTCATTCAAATAAAGTCATAAAAATACATTACCGTTTATTATAGGCGATGCAGGAAAGAAATCATGCAGGAAATGCTTAGTGCCGGGAGGCGCCGGATTTATCGGTTCATATATCGCTGAAGAATTGAGTTATTTCTGCCGCCATGAATTTTTGTTAATTAAAAAACATATTAAAAGGAGCCTGAAAAAGTGAAACCTTTCCGTGATAAGTCACAGGGCTTCCTATTGGGAGGTGAAACTGCGCCGAAGCCAGATAAGCCCGCCTTCGTCCTGCTTTGCAGCTTCATCCTTCGCAGCGCTACGGAGAACGGAACTTCGGCGAGGCTCGTCCTGCCATTCATCCCCCCCTTCTTGCTCGAATCGAGCAGGGGGGCTTTCTGGCAAAGGCGAGTAAAAGAAAGATGAAAGTATTACTAATAAACCCTGTTACTAAAGAGAAAAAGATGACGGCTACCGGCTCTACGCCTAACCTCGGCCTGGGTTTCATCGCTGCTTCTTTAAGAAAAAATGGTTTTCAGGTGGAGATCTGGGATGGAATAAAAAAAGGTTTGTCAATACTCGGTCTTGAAAAAAGATTGAGGGTTCTTGATTACGACATAGCGGGTTTTCAGGTGTTTACCTGTACTGTAAGAGAGGTACATAAGAGTTTAAAAATTGTTAAGTCGCTTAATCCGAAAATTGTGACTGTAATAGGCGGACCTCATCCTTCAGGCGATCCGGAAGGGGCAATGGATTTTTTGCAAGAGGCTGATTTTGCTTTCAGAGGTGAGGCAGAGATAGGTCTGCCTAAACTGTTGAGGAAGCTAAACGGAAATAATATTGAATATGAATTTAAAGATATTCCAAATCTTGTCTGGAGGGAAAGCGGTAAGATTTACAGTAATCCGCTGCAGCCTATTGATGATTTAGACTCCCTGGGTCTTCCCAGCTGGGATTTGATAAATCCAAATGATTATCCGGCCGGTCCGATTGGGACATTTGCAAAGAATTTTCCTCTTACAACTATTTCTACCACTCGCGGATGTGCTTATGACTGTACTTTTTGCGCAAACAATCTAATTATGGGTAAAAAGGTTAGAACCAGAAGCGCTGAAACGGTTTTAAACGAAATGCAGCTGCTATATGATAAATACGGTGTGAGAGAATTTCAGATAATAGACGATACTTTTACTTCCGCAAAAGAGCTGGTAAAAGGTGTATGTAAAGGAATTATTGAGAAGGGATTAAAGGTAAGTCTGTCTTTTCCTAACGGGGTACGGTTGAATACTCTTGATGAGGAAATATTGTATTGGTTAGAACGAGCCGGATGTTATTCCCTGGGAGTGGGTATTGAGTCAGGTTCTGAGAAGACCATAAAGGCTATAAATAAAAAACAGACGTTGGCTGAGGTAAAAGAGAAGGTTGAACTAATCAGTAAATTTCCAAAAATCGGGATAACAGGGTTTTTTATTATCGGCTATCCCGGTGAAGAAGAAAAAGATATTTTAGCGACTATTAGGCTTTCAAAACAACTGCCTCTGAAAAGGGCTCAATTTGTTGTTTTTCTGCCGGGCCCGGGTAGTGAAATGACCGAGAAGCTCAAAAAAGAAGGAAAATTGAAGGATTTGGATTTTAATGATATTTACGCACAGAATATTATTTATGCCCCTGATAATTTAACTTTCAGTCAGGTGAAACGTTTCAGGATAAGGGCATATTTTGAATTTTATATGAGGCCCAGAATATTATTTGGTGTATTATCAGAGATCAAATCGTTTGAACAGTTCAGGTTCCTTTTAGGAAGAGTAATACAGTTATTTTATTAGAAGTGTCAGTCAGACTAAAAAACTGTTACGAGTTGCGGGTCACGCGTTTCGAGTCTCGGCCTAAAAATCAAAGAAATTAAAACATGATGAAAATGATACTGCCGCATATGTACAGGAAATATAAAGCAGTCTGGGGGAATGAGGCTGAGATGATGGTTCTGGAACGTGAAATTATGAACTCAAAGCCGATTCTTCAGCTTTTATGGAGAAAGTGGTACAGAGATATTGAGTCTTTTGTGCCGAAAAAAGGTTTAAATATTGAGATCGGCGCCGGAAGCGGATATGCCGGCACATATTTTAAAAATTTGATCCAGACAGACGTTGTGTTAACCCCGCATATTAATTTGTGTATCGATGCGTTATTCCTCCCTTTTAAGAACTGTTCCCTTGATTCAATCCTTATGATAGGGGCCCTGCATCATCTAAAGGATGTTAATAAGTTTTTTATTGAAACAGAGAGGGTTTTAAAACCGGGCGGCAAAATTATAATGGTTGAGCCCTATATCAGTTTATTTTCTTATCCTGTCTGGCGGCTGCTGCACTATGAAGGCTGTAATTTAAAGAGTCTTTCATGCAGTTCTGATAAATACGCGCGGATTGATGCAAACATAGCAATACCGACAATTCTTTTCAAAAAAAAGAGAAAACAATTCGAGGAGGACTACTCCGGTCTGAAGATTATATACGAAGATTATCATACAATTTTTCATTTTTTTGCTTCCGGAGGAGTTTCATACCCCAGCCTGGTTCCGGGTATTTTGCTGCCTGTTCTGGTAAAGATTGAGAAGATATTACAACCTCTGGGGAAATGGCTTGGATCGTTTATGACAATAATTATTCAGAAAGATTAAGCTTCAATCCCAATGAATTCGTTTGCTATCCACTCTCTGTGCTTTGTTTTTCTCTTGTTCCATTGATTGTTTAAGCTATGAGAGTGACTGCTGCTGGTTATAAATTCCAGACTGTTTGAGTCCCGGTTTATCGGCGCTGAGGTCGAATCGATTCCGGGTATGGGGTGAAACACCCATACAGTTTACCGGCATAGCCCAAATCTTAGTTTCCATACGATCCAGATAGCTTCCCATATGATACCTATTGATATTTTAGGCTCGCCCATATCCCGTTCAGTAAAAATAATTGAAATCTCTTTTATTTTAAAGTTTTTCTTCCAAACCTTATAATGTGTTTCAATTTGAAAAGCATAACCTTTGGACATTATACTGTCGAAGTCAATGGCTTCCAGTACTTCTCTTTTAAAGCATTTAAATCCGCTTGTCGGATCTTTAAAGGGTAAGCCTGTTATAAAATGAATATATTTACTGGCGAAAAAACTTAAAGAAATTCTCCAGATCGGCCAGTTAATTACATTGATACCATTTAGATATCTGGAACCGATAACCAGGTCATTATTTTTAATTTCTTTCAGAAATCTCGGGATATCTTCTGGATTATGGGATAAATCTGCGTCCATCTCCATAATGTATTTATATCCCTTTTCAAGTGCAAATTTAAAACCCCTGATATATGCTGTTCCCAGGCCGGATTTTTTTGCTCTTTTAATTAAATATAGATTTTTTAATTTATTCAGAAGATTTTCTGCAATTTCATAGGTTTTATCAGGGGAATTATCATCGATAACTAAAATATCTACTTTTGCTGCATTATTAACAGTATTTATCAGATTGCCAATGTTTTTTGCTTCATTATACGTTGGGATGATAATTAATGTATTATTCATGCAAACTTACAGATCAAATGAAGATTTTACGATAGGAAAATAAGATCGGACATGTTCACAGAATATACCTGCTTAAATCCTCATCTTTAACAATGTCATGCAATTTGTCTTTTACATATCTGGCATCAATTGTTAAACTGCCATTTTTCCTTTCAGGAGCATCGAATGAAATATCTTCAAGCAGTTTTTCCAGTATAGTGTGAAGTCTTCTCGCCCCTATGTTTTCTGTTTTTTCGTTAACTTCAGCAGCGATAGATGCGATCTCTTTTATGGAATCTTTCTTAAATGTTATTTTGACGCCTTCAGTGTTAATGAGGGCTATATACTGTTTAACAAGAGCATTACGGGGTTCCTGCAGTATTCTGAAGAATTCATCTTTACCAAGCTGGTCAAGCTCAACTCTGATGGGAAATCTGCCCTGAAGCTCCGGAATAAGATCAGATGGTTTTGTAGCGTGAAACGCCCCGGTTGCTATAAAGAGTATGTGGTCTGTTCTCAGGGAGCCGTGTTTGGTCGTAACTGTTGACCCTTCAACAATCGGGAGCATGTCTCTCTGTACCCCCTCCCTCGAGACATCAGGGCCGTGGCTGGACCCACGGCTTGCAATTTTATCTATTTCATCTATAAAAATTATTCCATGCTGTTCAGTCCTTTCAATAGCTTCTTTTACCACTTTATCTGTATCAATAAGCTTGTTTGCCTCTTCCTTTTCAATAATACTTAAAGCTTCGGGGATTTTGACCTTTTTCCTTTTTGATTTCTCAGGCATAAGATTCCCCATCATCTCTTTAAGGTTAATCTCAAGTTCTTCCATCCCTATATTGGAGATTACCCCGAAAGGGACAGATCTTTCCCTGACCTCAAGGTCAACATATCTGGTATCAAGTTTTCCTTCACGCAGTTTTTTTCTTATTTTCTCGCGTGTTTCCTGGTGGTGGTTCTTTTCATTGTCTATTGTATTAGTAGTAGTAGAAGCTGACTCACTGTTAATTTTTATGGGAGGGAGTAAAAGGTCCAGGATCCTTTCTTCGGCAAGTATATTTGCCTTCTCCTGAATTTTTTCCATATGTTCTTCCTTGACCATATTTACAGCCAGTCCTGTTAAATCTCTTATCATAGATTCAACATCTCTTCCTACGTATCCGACTTCGGTAAATTTTGAAGCTTCTACTTTTATAAAGGGGGCCTGAGCCAATTTTGCAAGCCTTCTCGCAATCTCGGTTTTTCCAACACCGGTGGGCCCTATCATAATTATATTTTTAGGCAGAACCTCGTCTTTTAAGTCGCTGGACAGCTGTTGTCTGCGCCATCGGTTTCTCATGGCGATTGCAACAGCTTTTTTAGCTTTGTTCTGACCAATTATATATTTGTCCAGTTCTTCAACAATTTGTTTAGGTGTAAAGTTATCCATTTAGCTCCTCTGCTGTAATTGACTCATTTGTGTAGATACATATTTTAGAAGTTATTTTCATGGCTTCTTCAACAATCTTTTTTGGTTCAAGTCTGGTATTCTGAAGCAGTGCGCTGGCAGCTGCCTGCGCATAAGGTCCGCCGGATCCGATAGCGCTTATTCCGTTATCAGGCTCAAGAACATCGCCGTTGCCTGATATAATGAAAGAATGTTCCCTGTCTGCGACGATCAGAAGGGCCTCGAGTCTTCTTAATATCTTATCTGTTCTCCAGTCTTTGGCAAGTTCTACTGCGGCCCTTGTAATGTTTCCCCTGTGTGTTTCAAGTTTTGTCGCGAATTTCTCAAAAAGTGTCAATGCATCGGCTGTTGCCCCTGAAAAACCGGCTATAACCTTGTTGCTGTACATTTTGCGGATCTTTTTTGCGTTATGTTTTAGTACTGTATGGCCAAGGGTAACCTGTCCATCACCGGCAATAGCGACCTGCTTATTTCTTCTTACACAAAGGATGGTTGTTCCATGAAATACGGAATCTGCATTAACTGACATGTTTTCCTCCATCTGAAACGGTTAATGACTATTAATTGTTAGTCATTTGTCATTAGTCAAGCGGTTACGGTAACCCCGTAAAGTTCCATAAAACTTAGAACACGGGGCAGGCGATGCCCGTTTCGTATAAAAAGGTTACGTTATTCGGTTTGTCTTTGACGTAACCGTCAGACGCTAAACGATACGGGTTTCCTGACCATAACCCTTTAACTGTCTTTTTGTATGTATCTTTGTCTCTCTACTCTTTACTTCTTTTAGCCAAGGGATGCGACTTATCATAAACTTCGATTAAATGAGCAATATCCACATGTGTGTATCTCTGGGTTGTTGAAAGCGATGAATGACCTAAAAGCTCCTGTATTGTCCTTAAGTCTGCGCCGCCGTGAAGCAAATGAGTTGCGAAAGTATGTCTTAAGGTGTGGGGACTGAGGTTTACCTTGAGGGCAATCATTCTGCCGTACTTATGTACTATACGTCTAACACTTCTCTGTGTCAACCGTCCGCCTCGATTGTTTAAAAACAGAGCCTGTGATTTTTTCCTTAATACAATTCTTTCAGGAAGGTAATTTTTTATAGCATCTAAAGCTTTAGAGCCTATGGGAACTATTCTCTCTTTTTTCCCTTTACCTTTTACCCTTACCAGAGATTCTTTTATATCAAAATCATTGATGTTGAGTGTAGTTAATTCAGATACCCTCAGGCCGGATGAATAGAGAAGTTCAAGCATAGCTTTATCCCTTTCCGCCTGAAATGGATTGCCTTCAGGAGAGTTCATAAGGGCAAAGGCTTCATCAATTGTTAAGAACCTGGGCAGAACCTTTTGAACTTTAGGGCTTGATACGAGTTTAGCCGGGTTTGTTTTAACGATGCCTTCCCTGTGAAGGTATTTAAAAAAGGATCTTATAGTCGCCAGTTTCCTTGAAATAGAGGATTTTTTTAGTTTTTTATAGTGTAATGATGCAAGAAAATTTCTAATATCAATATTGTTTATTCTTGAAGGGTTTTTAACTGTGAATATCAGAAATTCCTCCAGGTCTTTGGTATATGCTTTTATAGTGTGCTGAGATACATCCTTCTCAGCCCTTAATGAATCGCAAAATTGCTCAATAATTTTTTTCAAATTCAGAGTTCCCCCGGATTTAATGGTAACAGATTTAGTTAAAAAATCAAAAGCATCATTGGCAAGTGTTTCGTTGTATGACCATTATAGTAAGGGTTATGTTTAAATGTCAGGTGATAATGAAATATCCTGTGATTGCCGTTACCAGGATCAATACGCAGGCCTTTATCAGCTTTTTGTATATACCGGCCATATCTGCCTTGAAATATTCTTTTGTAAGCAAAAGACATAAATGTACAGGTGACAGGAGAACACCTATATAGCCGGATGCAAATGCAAATGAAATAGCGCCTATGGTGTTCGCATTTTCAAGACCCAGAATAATCGGAAATGTACTGCCGACAAAACCTATAGTAAGGCCCGTAAGAATTCCGGAGATAAAAGGGAGAATAAAGAGCACAGGAAGGATTGGAATCCCTTCTTCAGCAAAAAAAGAGCTGATATTGTCTACTGCTCCGGAAGACTCCATAACGGTCTTAAAAGTCATGACGCCAAGGATTATTACAAGAATTTCCCACGAAAACCCCTGTTTAAAGGTTAACACTATGTCTTTTAAAGAATATCTAAGTGTTATGAATAAAACTATGATCACAGCGCCCATACTGACCGATAGATCAAGATGAAATGCTATTACCATGAGCAGGACCAGCGCAAGAGGTGTAAAGCTTAATAGTCCTTTGGCTGAAATTTTTTTAAATCCTTCTTTTTGCACTTTGACTCCTGTAAGTCCCCAGAAAACACCCCCTGCCAGGAGGCTGAAGGCGCATGGAAGATTCAGGAGAATAAGGTCTCTGAGCGAGTATGCGGTTATAGCTGATGCGAGTACCAGTCCGGGATAAAGAGGAAGAATAAATTCCCAGGGATGCCTGAACATATAGTTTATAAATGCTTTTTTCTCAGGGCTTATTTTAATTCCTTGTGAAGCTTCTTCCACCATAGGCGCAGAGAATATGGCGCCTCCCAATGACGGCAGAAGACCTATTAATGCAGGCATTGAGGCCATCAAGATCCTCCGGTCAATAACCATACCTTTAAATGAGTCCATCATTTCCTGCATTATCCCTTTTTTCCTCATGATGTTCTCAAATACCCTGATTAATGTGAGAGCGATTATTAAAGTAATAGTGGTAATATCTGTTGAGGCCTTCAGAACTGCGCTAAAAAAATCCTGAGGTTTAAGCATGTATAAAACAGAAAGAATTATCGAAGAAAGGGCCATTACAAAGCCAAGATTCCATTGTTTTTTCAGCAGAAAAACAATAACTATAAATACAGTGGTGATTTTGAGAAGGTCAACCATATAATAATTATACTCTTTGAAGCCACGGACCTGCATGCCTGCGGTATGTAAACCTGCCGGCAGGCAGGTTTACGCGGATGGTTCGATAAACTCACCATTCTAAGCATAGTCGAGTGTATGTGTCAGTTTTCAGTGTCTGTGTCAGTAAAGTCTTTTAACTTACACTAACTACTTGCACTGTCACTGCCTTTAAGGCACTAAACACATACACTTACACTGCTTCTTCCTTACACTAACCACTTGCACTGGCACTTTGTTTTTCAAATAGTGTATTCTATCAATAACTGTCCTGTAAACTTTCAATATATTTCTTTTGGAGGGAGCAGATGGAAACGAAAGAAAAAAAAGGTTCAAAAACACGTTTTGGCGAGATTCTTCTTGAGTACGGAATAATTACTCAGGATCAACTTAAAAAAGCGCTCAGGAGGCAGGCTCAGACAGGCGGTTATATAGGCTCAATTCTTGAGGAAATGGGTTATCTGGACGAAGATTCCCTCCTGAGTTTTTTAAGCAAACAGTTAAATGCCTCACCGATCAATTTATTTGAAATAAGTGTTGAACCCGCCATCCTCAACCTTATTTCATTTAAGAAAGTATCTGATTTTAAGGTACTGCCTATTAAGGAAACAGGTCAAAAAATTACTCTTGCAATGATCAATCCTAATGATCTGGAAGCTATACAGGATGTGGAATTTGCTCTTGGCCGAAAGATAGAGCCTGTTGTCGCGCCATTTTATCAGATGGTAAAGGCCATAGCTTATTTTAAGAAAAAAGGCTATGGCAAAGAAAAATTTCAGGGAGCACTTCTAAAGACAGTTATCACTTCTGTGGAGTCCAAAACGCCAAGTATCGGTTCTCTTTTGAAGTTTGTAACTGATGACAAAGCTACAGACCTCCATATTACGGCAGGAGTGCCGCCCAGTATCAGGGTTGATAACGATATAAAAAGACTTTCAATGCCCTCCTTAACCTCTGAACAGGTAGAGGAATTGGCACTGAGCCTCCTCACAAATGAGCAGAGAGAGAACTTTGAAAGAGACCATGAGATCGATTTTGCCTTTTCACAGCCTGATACAGCCCGTTTCAGGGTAAATATATATAAACAACGGCAATCTTTTTCAATTGCCGCGCGTCTTATTGTAGATGATATCCCGTCACTTAGTGATCTGGCGCTTCCGGAAACTTTGGCAGAGATAGCGTTAAAAAGGCAGGGCTTTATATTAATTACCGGCCCTTCAGGGCATGGAAAGACTACAACAATGGCATCACTTGTAAATATAATTAATTCCGGCAGAAAAAGTAACATTATAACACTTGAAGATCCCATTGAATATTTACATAAGCATAAAAAAAGCAATGTTAATCAAAGGGAAATCGGTCACGATACATCTTCATTTTCTGTAGGGCTTAAGCATATTTTCAGACAAAACCCTGATGTTATAGTAATTGGTGAAATGAGGGATGCTGAAAGTATAGCGATCGCTTTGACTGCTGCGGAGACAGGGCATCTTGTTTTGAGTACAATGCATTCTCAGAATGCGACCACAGCGATTGACAGAATAATAGACATTTTCCCCGGAAATCAGCAGCATCAGATAAGGATGCAGTTTGCTGATGCTTTTCTTTTGGTCCTGGCGCAGAGACTTGTTGTAAAGAAACAGGGCCCCGGACGTATAGTCGCTATCGAACAGCTGTTGAATACCCACAGAACAAGAAACTTCATAAGGGAGAACAAGACCCACAACATAAGGGGCCTTATGCAGGCCGGAACTGAAGACTTTATGTCCATGGACCAGAGCCTTGCGAGCCTTTATGTAAATGATATGATCACGCTTGAAGCCGGTGAAAAATTTGCCATTGACCCTAAATATTATCAGGAAATGGCTAAATCGAGGAAATTGAGTTAATAAGTACACCTGCCTGCCTCTTTTAGTAAACAATTAAACCCCGTTAGAAGAACTTTACCTGTCTAATGGGAATGATTATACAGGGTATTAGGAACCAGTCACTATGAAGGAAATTTATTTGGCAAGCCTTTTTGTCGGTACTTGTCTGTCCTGTCTACCGGCTGGCAGGCGTAGGTGGTGACAAGCCGCAGAGCTTTCTAATAGGGTAAATAATGAATATTCTCGGAATTTCAGCTTTTTATCATGATAGCGCCGCCTGTCTGGTTCAGGACGGCAATATCGTATCTGCTGTACAGGAAGAACGTTTTACGAGAAAAAAACATGATTTTTCTTTTCCTCGAAACGCGATCGATTTCTGCCTTAAGTACAGCGCTTTAACCGGTAAAGACCTCGATTATGTCGCTTTTTACGATAAGCCTTTTTTGACCTTTGAACGGATACTTGAAACATATCTGTCTTATGCCCCGATCGGAATAAAGTCTTTTATCAAAGCCATGCCTGTCTGGATAAAGCAAAAGATCTGGATGAAGGAGATCATCAAAAATGAACTTGGTTATGAAGGAAAAATAATCTTTCCAGAACATCATGAATCACACGCAGCTTCTGCATTCTATCCTTCACCGTTTCAGGAAGCGGCTTTTCTGACCATGGACGGTGTTGGCGAATGGACGACTGCCAGCTATGGATCCGGGAAAGGCAATAATATCCGCATTCACGCTGACATAAAATTTCCCCATTCGATCGGCCTGCTCTACTCCGCGTTCACATTTTACACGGGCTTCAGGGTGAATTCAGGCGAATATAAGGTAATGGGGCTTGCGCCTTATGGTGAACCAAAATACAGAGATCTGATCCTTAATGAACTGATCGATGTTAAGGAAGACGGTTCGTTCAGGATGAATATGGATTACTTTAACTACTGCGCAGGGCTTACCATGACAAATTCAAAATTTCACAGGCTCTTTGGAGGTCCTCCGAGAAAACCTGAGTCAAAACTGACCCAGAGAGAAATGGATATTGCGCGTTCTGTGCAGGATGTTACAGAAGAAGTGGTTCTCAGAATGGCAAGACATATAAACAGGGAAACAGGCCATAAATACCTGTGTCTTGCAGGAGGTGTTGCACTGAACTGTGTGGCAAACGGCAAGCTTTTGCGTGAGAATCTGTATAAAGATATCTGGGTTCAGCCTGCTTCAGGAGATGCCGGAGCTGCTCTGGGAGCGGCATTGTTTGTATGGCATCAGTACCTGGATAACAAAAGGAGTACAAACGGTAAAAGGGATTCACAGCGGGGGTCTTATCTCGGGCCTGAATATGACAGTGATGATATTTCAGGTTTTCTTAATAAAAAGGATATTCCTTATATATCATTAAGTGATGAAGAGATTCCAGAGAAGATCGCCGATCTGATCTCGGAACAAAAAGTTGTCGGATGGTTTCAGGGACGTATGGAATTCGGTCCAAGGGCGCTTGGAGGAAGGTCGATAATCGGGGATGCGCGCTCACCAAAAATGCAGGAAATAATGAATCTGAAAATAAAATTTCGTGAGAGCTTCAGGCCATTTGCTCCATCAGTGATAAAAGAGAAGGTTTCTGATTACTTTGAACTGGACAGGGAAAGTCCTTATATGCTCCTTGTTGCGCAGGTCAGAAAGGAAATTCTCCGGGAAATGACTGATGAAGATAAAAATCTTTTTGGTATTGATAAATTAAATGTTGTCCGTTCAAATATACCGGCTGTTACCCATATTGATTACTCTGCCAGAATACAGACTGTTAATAGTGAGGATAACCCTATATATCATAAAATGATATCAAAGTTTGATGAGAAATACGGCTGTCCGGTAATTATCAATACATCATTCAATGTCAGGGGTGAACCTATCGTCTGCACTCTTTACGATGCGTATTTGTGCTTTATGAGGACAAATATGGATTACCTGATACTGGGCAATTTTCTATTGGAAAAGAAATCACAGAAACCGCTGGTTAAGGACATTGACTGGCTTAAGGAATTTGAATTGGATTAGAAAGGAATATTACAATGATCAGAGAGGAGATTAAAAACATTAAGAGCGGCAAACATGAACTAAGGAAATTTGGTTTTTTGATCGGCATAGTTCTGGGCCTGTTTGGTATGGTGTTATTATGGCGGGGGAGGGATTATTATACATACTTTCTCATATTTTCAACAGGTTTTGTCTTTTTCGGTCTTTTTCTGCCTGTTGTATTGAGGCCTGTCTATGCAGCATGGATGACTCTGGCGGTTATTTCAGGATGGTTCATGACAAGAGTTATCCTGGGTGTTTTGTTTTATTTTGTGTTTACACCTATCGGTTTGATCTCAAGACTGTCAGGCAAGCGCTTCCTTGATCTAAAAAAAGATAATGCATGTAGAACTTACTGGAATTACAGGGAGACGGCAGAAACAAAAAAAAGCGGGTATGAAAAACAGTTCTAAAAACTATGGGTTATAATATCAAAAAGGGGAAATATTAAAATGGGCAAATTAAGTATTGTGTCAGAGTTCTGGGAGTTTCTGAAAGTAAGAAAAAAATGGTGGTTAGCTCCGATAGTTTTTTTTCTTATTTTGCTTGGAGCTTTGATAGTATTTACAGAAGGCTCTGCATTAGCGCCATTTATTTATACGCTGTTTTAGGGCAAACACGCAGAATAAAAGATTAAACCGGGGGCATGTCTGAACTCTTGACCTGCTGGTTATGGTTTAAATATTCTGTTTTTTTAGATCAAATCGGGTAATATAAGATGTTTTGTTTTTATTGCGTCTCACTGCACTAAGACAATAATACCTAATCTTAAAATAAGGGGAATTATGAATACTGAAATCAAAAATAAAAAACTTAAGAGCTGGATTAGTGAGGCGGCAGATATGTGCCGGCCTGATGATATTTACGTGTGTAATGGAAGCGCTGAAGAATATAACCTGATGATGAAGAAACTGTTAGACCACGGCAGTGCAATTCCGCTGAAGAAGCGTTCCAACAGTTATCTTTTTCGTTCAGACCCGAGTGATGTTGCACGTGTTGAAGACCGTACATATATAAGCACCCCTTCAAAAGATGAAGCAGGGCCTACCAATAACTGGGTATCTCCGGCTGAACTGAAAAAGACAATGAAAGATCTTTTTAAAGGCTGTATGAAAGGCCGTACAATGTATGTGATACCTTTTTCAATGGGACCCATAGGCTCTCCCATTTCAAAAATAGGCGTTGAGATCAGTGACAGCCCATATGTGGTCTGTAACATGCATATTATGACACGTGTTAGTGACCGGGTACTGGAACTGCTCTCTACTGATGGAGATTTTATTCCATGCCTCCATTCGATTGGCGCTCCTTTAGCCGACGGACAGGAAGATGTGCTGTGGCCTTGTGCTCCAATCGAAAAAAAGTATATCAGCCATTTTACGGCTGAAAACCTGATATGGTCATATGGTTCCGGTTACGGAGGCAATGCTCTGCTAGGGAAAAAATGTCTTGCTCTCCGTATAGCATCTGCTATGGCAAGGCGTGAAGGATGGATGGCAGAGCATATGCTGATACTGCGACTGACAAGCCCTGAAGGTAAACAGCATCATATTGCTGCTGCTTTTCCTTCTGCCTGCGGTAAGACAAACCTTGCAATGATGCAGCCCTCTATTCCCGGCTGGAAGTGCGAATGCATTGGTGATGACATTGCATGGATGAAAGTCGGCAAGGATGGACGTCTTTATGCGATCAACCCGGAAGCTGGTTTCTTCGGTGTTGCTCCCGGCACGTCATACGGCACTAACCCTATGGCTATGGACACTCTTAAGGAAAATGTTATTTTCACTAACTGCGCTCTTAAAGACGATGGAGATGTCTGGTGGGAAGGCATGACTGACGACGAACCGGCACATGCTATTGACTGGAAAGGCAAAGACTGGTCACCCGGCAGCAAATCAGATGCAGCCCATCCAAACGCTCGTTTTACCGCGCCTGCGTCACAGTGTCCTGTTATTTGCAAGGACTGGGAAAATCCCGAAGGAGTCCCTATTGACATATTCATATTTGGCGGACGCAGAACCACTACAGTACCGCTGGTTCATGAGGCTTTTTCCTGGGATCATGGTGTTTTTCTTGGAGCAACAGCTGCTTCTGAAACAACAGCTGCAAATATAGGCGCTGTGGGCAACCTGAGACGTGATCCTTTTGCCATGAAACCTTTCTGCGGCTACAATATGGGTGACTATTTTCAGCACTGGTTTGATATGGGTGACAGGATCGGGGACAAAGCACCGAGAATTTTTTATGTCAACTGGTTCAGAAAGAGCGATGAAGGCAAATTCCTTTGGCCCGGCTTCAGCGATAACAGCAGGGTGCTTAAATGGATGTGTGAACGTGTCGAGGGAAAGGCAGGCGCTCAGAAATCTCCTATAGGTTTGCTTCCTAAAGAAGGAGATATGGACCTTGAGGGAATCGGTATGACTGCTGATGATATGAAGGCGCTGATGAATGTTGACACTGAGGAATTAAAGGCTGAGATACCTGATATTGAACAGCACCTGGCAACATTCGGCAGGCGTCTGCCTGAAAGGCTGAAAAAACAGTTTGAGGAATTCAAAAAGCGTCTTGGATAAGAGTGCAGTGGTCACTAAAAGTGTTTACCTGTTGAGCGCCATAATGTAGCAGATAACAGCTTTTTCTCTCATTCTCGTCCCGAAATATCGGAATGAAAAAAACCGTTCAAAGCCTGCTACCAGCTGCATTTCTCGCAAATCTAAGGGCGAGTAATTTATACGTCGTAATTTGTAAACACTTTTGCTGACTATCACAGATAAGACTGTGCCATGGGTGCTTATTCAAATGTTTTTATACTGCTGATAATCCTGTTCTTTTCAGAGAGCATGGCTTGATCGACTGGTTTTTTAAAGAACATATCGAGCTGAACTAATCCGTTCTCAAGGGCAAAGAGGACAATTTCAGTATAATATTCTGCATTTTGCCCTCCCATGTAATATTTATTTGTTCCCCCTAGACGTCTAACCTCAATCCCGTTTAAATTCTCTTTGGTATTTAACTCTATTTTTAGACCGGACGATTTATAGGACTTTACCACACTGTTCCATAGGGTATCCCATGGTATCGGGCCGCCAAGCTTCCTGGCATCAACCGTAGCAACTGCAATAAGAGCAGTTTCAGCTGATGACGGGCTGATAAAGAGCCGTTGTTCAACACCGGTGAAAGCCATAGATTGGACAAAATCCGGCCTTGACACTTTAATCCAGTTGTGTGGAAATTCTATAGAAAAACCGATATCATTATTAATGTAAATCCCATTGCTGAAGCTGTCACCTGAAAAAAGATTGCATCCCGAATAAAAAAAAGAAAACATCACAAAAAGTATTATTATTATTCGTTTCATGAAGCCCTCCTTTAGAGGTAGAAATTTCAGATTTGCTATATTATCATTTAAGGAATTTATCACATGTTTTTATACCACAAGGGCATAAGTTTCGTTTGAACAGATGAAACTGGAAGCTTCACTATTCAACTCAGCTTTAAAAAAAAGGAGAACTAAGAAAATATCCTTCTGAGCCTTCTTAATATAACTTTTAGTTGCTGCCAGGACTGGATTTCTGATTTTAAACCAATAAGGATCCTGGGCCTTAAATAAAAACCCAGCCATGCCTTCCATATCATCATTTTTATCTGAAGAAGAGTCATGCCGTCAGGCACATAGTTTAATTTTCCAAATAAGATATTTTTAAACTCGACATTATTCAATTTCCCCTCTTTTTTCAGCTTTTCGGTGATTTCGCTGCCCGGATACGGAATCCACGCATGAAACGCAGCTCTGCTTAAGGGCAATTCTCTGGATAATTTTATTGTCTTTAAAATATCACTCTTGTCTTCCTGCGGAAACCCGACAATAAAAAAACCTGACATTCTTATATTTGAAACATGCTTGACCAGTTTTACTTTTTCCTTTATTTTTTCTATATTCGAGCTCCTCTTCATGTTGTCCAGGGTTCTCTGTGAACCTGATTCAATTGCCATTCCCAGCGAATAGCAGCCTGCCTTCTCGAGTAATTTTATAAGCTTTTCATCAAGGCTTTCTACTCTAATCCCATTTGGGAAGGACAGGCTGATGTCCAGACCCGTCTCAATGATCCTCTGGCAGACATCAACTGCCAGTTTCCTGTTAGAAGTGAAGCTATCATCAATAGATAAGATTATTTATATCTTTGTACTGATATGGTTTAATCCCGCTTAATTTTTCCAGCAGCATCGGTAACCCTGCCTCAGCCTCTCCCCTAAAGGCAAAATCAGGCCTTAAATAATCCATGGTCCCTTCGGGATCACATGATGGATGAGCGCCTCCCATTATTGTTATGACGTCCTTATTGAAGGACCTGGTCATTTCAAGGTAGTCTTTGACAACATCTACGCTGCAGCTATATACCTGAAAGCCCGCTACGTCATAATCAGCCCTTGAGAGCCTTTCCTTTAGCTTTCTCTGAGTCATATCCCTTTGCGCCGTCCAGTATATCTACATCAAACCCGTTCCTTCTCAATGCAGTAGCTAAATATCCGAATCCGAGGTTCGGAGTTTGTGTAGTCATCTTTCTTTCAGGGTTTATAAGGAGAATTTTCATCGATAAAAGCCTTTTCCTGTAAAGATTTTGAAACAGAGATCAGATTAAGTTCAGCATGATAAGATCAACTAATAGGTTTTATATTATACAAAAAGACTGAACTGAGCACAATCGGGCCCAATGGCTTAAGAATTACTGAACCCGCAGGAAGCTTTAATATAGCCAAAACAATTTATAAATACAAAAGTTATATTGAACTTTTTTTTATATTTAATTTATTGTAAAGATCATGACTAAAAAAACACTAGTAAATGTTTTAGGAATGGTGTATGTGCATACCAAAACCAGTGACGGCGGAGATATGTACCTGACCCGCTTTGCCGAATTCTATCATGAACTCCTTGCTATTGAAAACTGGTATGAAAAGAAATGGTTTGATGAGCACAGGGAAAGGCTTCAGGGAACAAGCGCTGTTTACAGGGTGCCGACCAAATCAGTTAAAGGCAGCCGCCTTGATCTGGTCGTTAAAAACTGCCGTGTGGGAGAGGATGTCCCTTTGGACACTCACACCCTGCAGGAATTCTGCGATGCAGAGTTTAACAGTCCGTGGGAGGAATTTGCCTTAAACGATGAATTGCGTGAGGGACGTTACGGACCTAAAGGCGTAAATATCGATATTCAGCACCCTTTGGCGATCTATGTGCCTCCTGAAAAGATGCAGTTATGGCAAAGTGGCCGGTCACGGTCAAAAATAAACCGGATAAGGGCAAAACATCCGGGTATTGATATTGATATTCTTAAACAGTATAAACTTATCTACAGATGGATAAGGGGCAAAAGCATTCCCGAGATTTTTCAAAATATGGATATCAGTGATGCTGAAACCGCAAAACATGTCAGCGCCATGAACGACAAGGTCTTTGATGACCTTGGAAAGAAAGGGTTTCTGGTGGCTGACATGAAGCCCGAACATATCATCATAAGTGAAGCGGATACTGAAAGTATTGAAGCAGAAGACAGTCAAGGCAGGCAGGTGGAGCTTCTTTATAGTTTGATAGAGAGCGGGAATTATTCAGTTGTTGATTATGAGCTTCTTCTTCGTACACCCGAGCATGAAGAAGAAGTAAAATATTCAAGAAGACATTCATACCTGGATGACCAGCGTGACCGTTTTGAACCGACACCTCTGCCTGATCATTTGTCTTATATGGAGATCTTTGATGTTCCATATATTTATGGACATTCAGAAAGCACAGGAGGTCACCTGTGGGTAGTGGGGAAAAACGCGCGCCTGTTCGATTATTTCCTTCCTGAAAGGTGGAGAAAGACGCCTTCTCTGCAGCTGTCTGATTCCAAGGAAGTCTTTTATACTATCACGAAGGATAATATTCACCTGGTCTGGAAAACATCGCAGGTAGGTGAGGCCCCGAGCAATGAAAGTAAAAAATATAACAATATGGTCAGACAGTACGGGATAAACAGCCCCTTTGAAGAATTTGCCATTGCTCATGCATTAAACCTGAGCGGCATTCCTGCAGTATATGTAAGGGCTATTTATATGACAGGAAGCACCAAGATAGAGCCGTCAAGTGATTTCAGAAAGTACGAAACACATCAAAAAATATTAGACCCTGAAGGGAATCCTGTTCTTCAGGAAAGCCACAACTATATTACAATTCGAGGCTATTTTAACGGGCCTGACCAATGGGTTGCCGAGCATGAAAACGGTCTCTTTAAGCCGATAGATCTTTCTAAAGCCACTTCCAGGGGTATTATTAACGCATCGCAGTGTCAAAAAATTTTAGATAATGTAAAGGAAAAGCTGACCAACAGAGGTTATGATGGATCTTTACTCAGACACAATGACCTTTTATTAGCCGTAGGCGATAACGGACAACTTATGAATAATATTGTCAATGAACCCGAGGTCATTATATGTAATTTCGAGCTTATATGGAAAATTATCTGAACCGGTGTCAGCCGGCTGGTGTCAGGTGTCAGTTGTCTGGGGTCAGTAACTGAAACCTGAAACCTGAATCCTGAAATCTAAAACCTGAAACCTGTTTTTTTTATACCTGCAATAAGCTCATAACATCGAATTCTGCGTGGTTTGACTAAGAATGCATGGCATTGCACCACGCAGGGTTCAGTGGAGCCCCTGGTTCCGAAGTTTCGGGACTACCTGTAAAAAAAATGGAGCCCCCGGTCCCCCATGCTTTCTTGCCCCCTCTGATTCATTGTTCGAATCAAAGATGTGGGGGCAAAGCGAAAGCAGGAATAGGGGACTACCTGATGAATAAAAATGGAGCCCCCGGGCGGTCTCGAACCGCCTACCTTTCGATTACGAATCGAATGCTCTACCAACTGAGCTACGGGGGCTGGATATGCATTAATTACTGATTACGAATCAATTGCTCTACCAACTGAGCTACGGGGGCTGGATATGCATTAATTACTGATTACGAATCAATTGCTCTACCATCTGAGCTATATCGGCTTTGATATGAGAATACATCATAAATGATATGCGATACAAGATACCAAAGACCGTTATTAATTATTTGTTATTAGTTGTCTGTAAAAAAAACAGAGGTTAAAACAAAAACATTTGCCAAATATTTATCACTTGTATCCCTCTGAAGTCTCATGTTTTTTTAATCAGTTCACTAAAAGATTATATTATGATAAAATACAGCGCATTTAAAACTATCAGCTAAACTCAATCTGCCTTTATAACTGGAACTGTCGCAGATTATAAGTTATTACCAGCTGATGTTTACAGCATATACCTGGAATTCAGTAACTTTAAAAGGACAAAAAGACTTTGGATATACAAAGACTGGTTGTATCTGTTATACCTATTCTTCTGGCGATTACGATCCATGAAGTATCTCACGGTTTTGTTGCCAATAAGCTTGGAGACCCTACTGCTAAATTTATGGGGAGACTAACGCTTAATCCCCTTGTACATATTGATCCTGTTGGAACTATACTTATGCCTATAATGCTTTTTGTTTTCACAAACGGACAGTTTGTTTTTGGATATGCAAAGCCTGTTCCGATAAATCCCATGAATTTTAAGGACCCTAAAAGAGATATGGCTATATCAGCAGCTGCAGGGCCTATTACAAATATAATCCTCGCTGTTCTGAGCCAGTTAATTCTCAGTTTTATCCTTTTGTTTCATTCTCAGTCCGGGGGTGCTGGCAATGCTATTGTAACTCCGTTAGCCATGATGTTTGAATTCAGTATTATAATTAACATTGTTCTTGCGGTGATTAATTTAATCCCGATCCCGCCCCTTGACGGAGGCAGGGTCATGGTCGGATTACTGCCTCATAAACAGGCGGTATCTTTCAGCAGGATCGAGCCTTACGGGTTTATAATAGTTATTCTTCTCCTTATAACCGGGATCGCTCATATTTTTATTTACCCGGTTATAAACCTGCTGTATATGCTGGTAAAATTATTTTAGAGAGTTTATACGCATTAGGCGTATAAAGAGATAAAAAAATGGTAAACAAAAGAGTACTTAGCGGTATGCAGCCGAGCGGCCGACTTCATATTGGAAACTTTACTGGGGCTTTGCAGAACTGGGTAAAACTGCAGGACAAATATGAGTGTTTTTATTTTATTGCTGACTGGCACGCGCTTACATCTCAGTATGCAGATACTTCCCGGATAAAGGAAAATGTTAAAGATATGCTCGTTAACTGGCTTGCGGCAGGGCTTGACCCTGATAAAGCCACTATATTCTTACAGTCACACATTCCTGAACATGCTGAGCTCCATATTCTATTGTCAATGGTTACACCGCTTGGGTGGCTTGAGAGAGTCCCGTCATATAAGGAAAAACAGATTGAACTAAAAGATAAAGACCTGAATACTTACGGTTTTCTCGGTTATCCGGTGCTTCAGTCTGCTGATATATTGATCTACAGGGCTAATTATGTGCCTGTCGGGGTTGATCAGATGCCCCATCTTGAACTTACTCGTGAAATATGCAGGAGGTTTAACCATTTTTATGGTGGTATATTCCCTGAACCTGAAGGACTCTTAACTGAATTTCCCAAAGTGACAGGGATTGATGGCAGGAAAATGAGTAAAACTTATGATAATTGTGTTTATCTTTCTGATTCTTCCAAAGATGTTGAACAAAAGATAAAGACTATGGTAACTGATCCTCAGAGGATAAAACGTTCTGATCCGGGCGACCCTGAACTTTCCCCTGTTTTTCAGCTGCATAAGATATTCTCAACTAAAGAGCAGCAGGCTGAAGTAGCAGAGGGCTGTAAGAGCGCCAAAATAGGGTGCTTAGACTGCAAAAGCATATTGATAAAAAATCTTTTTGAAATGTTAGAGCCTTTATGGGAAAAGCGCAAGTACTTCCTTGATCAGCCTGAAATAGTTGAAGAAATTGTCATAACCGGCAATAAAAAGGCCCAAAAAGCTGCAATAGAGACCATTGAACCGGTGAGAAAAGCGATAAACCTCTGGAAATAGAGCAAAAAACAGTGCCAGTCTAAGTGATTAGTGACAGAAGAAAACAGTGTATGTGCCAGTGACTGTGTAAGTAAAAAAACTGTGTAAGTGTATGTGGTTAGTGTAAGTTAAAAGCCTTTACTGACACTGACACTA
>VAPB010290269.1_pt1 | contig 45536 bp, 45 predicted proteins | sample 3395101 | NCBI WGS metagenome assembly VAPB01 (sample SAMN08290433, study PRJNA428436) | hydrothermal vent metagenome | isolation source: Deep-sea hydrothermal vent chimney | place: Indian Ocean: Southwest Indian Ridge | reverse complement strand
AAAAGAAAATTCTAAAAAGCCCGCTTTTGGCCTGTCCCGCTACTGCGGGACAAAGATAAAACATTCCGAATTTATTGGAAAATCGGCTGGCGAGCCCTCGCAGAGGGCGAGCCATGTATGAAATGGCGGTGTGCATTCGAAAAAATTCGAACAGATTTCGACAAAAACTGACACGGGGCGAGCGGAATTCCCCCCAGACCCCCCTTCCGCCTGCCCACTTTAGCGACCTTTCCTGATTAAAAACTGCCAAAGAACCTGTAAAAAATATCGGCTCGAACTTTATTTTGGCCAAAAGCGGGCTTTTTGAATTTTTGATTTGAAGATAATTAGTTTTCATGATACTATATGTATGACTGTTTAGTTATGCTCACATTCTAATACTATCATACTATGGAAAATAAGAAAAGCAAAAAGAGCAATGAGACAATTGGCACAAAAATCAAAAAAATCAGATTAAAACAAAAATTAACCCAAGATAATTTGGCAAGAAAATCCGATCTTCCCTATACAACATTGACCAAAATTGAAACAAATGTCATCACTAAGCCCTCTATTCAAACGGTCATGAAGATTGCCAAGGGCTTGGGGATTAGCCTTGATGATTTAATGAAATAATTATGAAATTTGAACTTAAACCATATAATCGCAATACTCCAGATGAGAAGCTAGTCTCTGATGTTAAAAGAGTTGCCAGTGAATTAAACAAGGACTCTATAACAATAGATGAATACAACGAAAGAGGGAGCTTTCATGCCACAACATTGACCAGAAGATTTGGCAGTTGGTTTAAAGTGCTTGATCTGGCGGGATTGCAAAAATCTAGAAGTCCGCTAAATATATCCGAGGAAGAACTTTTTCAAAACTTAGAAGAAATTTGGACTAAACTTGGTAGACAACCGAATTATACTGAAACACAGAAACCCCTATCAAAATATAGTGCTGGCACTTACGAAAATCGTTTTGGAACATGGAGAAAAGCTTTAGAAAAATTTGTTGCCTATATTAATAATGAAGAGAATATTTCGTCTGAAGAGGCAATCCAAAATTTAGAGACCGAGCCCACTACGAGACATAAAACTAAACGAAGCATAAGTTGGCGATTGCGATTTATTGTGATGAGACGCGATAATTTTAAGTGTAAAAAATGCGGAAGATCGCCAGCGACTGACCCAACTATAATTCTTCATGTTGACCATAAAACAGCTTGGGTGAATGGTGGTGAGACAGTGTTTGAGAATTTAGAGACGCTTTGTTCTAAATGTAATATTGGGAAAAGTGATTTAGAATAAATATGACTGAACCTATCCAAACAATCATTTCTGCTTTAACGCTTCTCGGCTTGGGTGGTATCCTCGGTGGATACATAACTTATCTGCTCGACAAAAAGAAAGAGCGAGAGTTTAAGGTATTAGAGCAGAAAGAAAAGAGATACAAATCCTGCCTTTTGTATATGGACGCTTTCTTTGAGCCGAAAAATATAAAATATCTTTCGAGTCGGCAACCTGATATAGATAATGTACAAGATGTCATTGAGTATCTGAAAATGGAATATCATGAAATGATGCTTTACGCCTCGAAAGAAGTTATTCTGTCAGTAAAGGTGTTCATAGAAAATCCTACGCACGAAAAATTTTTGAGAACGATTTTGACTATGCGACAGGATTTGTCAAAAATGAAAAATGATTTAGACTTGCATGATATTCAAATTGAATTGCAAGAAAACCGCCAAAGAAAAACTTAAAAACTGCCAAAGAACCTGTTAAATATATCGGCTCGAACTTTATGAAGCCTGTCCCGTTGTATTCGGGAGCCAAAAGCGGGCTTTTTGAATTTTCCTCTATTTTCTATATCACCTATAAATCGACTTAAGAAGCTCCTCTGCCAGTATAGGGTCAATCCTTTTTAAAATTTCATACTGCTCAAGAGCTCTTTGTTTGTCACCTTTAGCTAAATAAAAATAACCACGATTATAATAATATTCAGCTTCTTTAATTCTTTCATTGATAGCTTGCTCATAAGACTCCGATATCTTTTCAGTAAAATCTATTTTGTCAGCCTGTTCGTAAGCCCTTTTTGACTCTTCATGCATGTCTAACTTGCTATAAACTGAACCAAGGCTACGATAAGCATTTGTATGATCATAAATACTATTTTTGTCAAGCTTTGTCCTATCAGTAATCTGCTTATATGCATCAATTGCCTCTTCGTACATTTCTAATTCACTATAGATATCGCCTAGACTTTCATAAGCACCTACATTTACTAAGTTATCAGGTGTTAATCTGATAGCCTGCCTATATGCCTCAATCGCCTCTTTATGTTTATTTAACTGTTTATAGGCATAGCCAAGATCTTTATATGCCTCTGCATAGTCAGGCTTTATACTGATAGCATGTTTATATGCCTCAATTGCCTCTTCGTACATGCCAGAAAAAATCCCATATGCGTTACCAAGCTTATGATATGTCTCTGCATTATTAGGATTTATTTTAATAGCGTGTTTATAAGCCTCGACTGCCTTTTTACCGTTGCTTTTTATGATATAGTCACGGCCTTTTTCAATCCAATACTCTGCTGTGTTTTTCTTTACACTAATATCAATAAAATTAATAATAGCGACCGACAAGAGAAAAAACACAACAATGGCAGTAATCCAATATGCCACTACTTTATTTTTTCTTTTTTCTTCATTTTTAACCCATGCTTCTTTTGCTTGTTTCCGTTTTATTAAAATCTGAGGTATTTTTCTTGGTTGCTCAATAGGTTCATCAAAAATTTTTTGTGGTACATCAGAACTTACTTCAATTTCAGTATACGGTTTCAGGTGCTTAGTAAGTTTAAGTTTATGGATTTGTTTTCTTTTCGATTTGTCTTTTAACTGAACAGGAGAAGGTGTAGCACTTTTATGAGTATTTGAGTCATCAGTTTTTTCAAAACCTATATTGGTCAAGCTCTTCAAACATTCCTCACATGCCTGTACTTTAATCTTTTTTCCTGTCAAAACTTTACTATTGGTTGGCTTCCCGCAGTCTTCACAGGAGTCTGCTCCAAACAATAATTTCGATTCAATATAATTATCCCATCCTTTATATTTCTCAATGCAGGAATCACAATAATTTTTAATTTCTTCTTTAGTATTGAAACAGACCTCATATGGAAAATTGTTTTTACCCACAACCAATCTTCCACAAATCTCACAAGCCATTGAGAGAGTATTTTCTACCTTATGGAGTAAGTTGTCTAAATACAAATATTCATGGATTGATTCTCCAAAAACTCCTTCTTGCCGGATAATTATATAACAAGGGTCAAGCCCTATTTTATATGCTTCGGATTCAGCTATTCTTTCCGGTGGTTTTTTATCCTGAATTTTAACCTTGACTTCAACAGGTTCGGTTTCCCACATTTCAATTATCCCCTACTAATTATCTTCTTCCTGCCCTTAACTCTATCAATAAAGCATATGATGTGACAAAATAAATCGCTTCAACTGGCTCCCAAATTGAGATTACCGCTTGACTCTGATTGCCTTCACTGTCTGTAAAATATCCAATAAAATGATCATACGACCAGACAAATTTGAAATCAAGGGACCGTTCTGTCCGAAAATTTACATAAATTGTTTTCTCTTCATCGCTTATAGTTACTTCAACACCTTCAATATCTTTTAAGGTTTTTAACCTATTCACAATCTTGGTTCTGCTCCCCATTATTTAAGCCTCCTTCTACTGATTATTGCAATATACGCCTTTTTTATTATATTTGTAAACCATTTAATCCATATGGAAGAATTTGTCGCCAGAGGCTCGGCAAAGCCGAGCTAAATGTAGTAAAATATTGAAAACTTGAAATCGTCAATCAGGAAAGGTCGCTAAAGTGGGCAGGCGGAAGGGGGGTCTGGGGGGAATTCCGCCCGCCCCGTGTCAGTTTTTGTCGAAATCTGTTCGAATTTTTTCGAATGCACACCGCCATTTTTTCTGGATTTATTATTAAGGTCTTGCCCGCCTCCAGCAGGATGCCTCCGGCGGGTCCGCCGGAGATGATGAAAGCATCGTAGGCGGAAAAACCGTTGTACCGCAAGGTACCGTGTGGGTGAGTTTATCCTGAGGGATGCATTCTCGAAGGGAATCCTACCCCCTCCGCCAGTAAACTCCGCCACAGCGAGAGGCTTTGCTGAATTGGCTTTAGGGCAAGGAAATATCCTCATCCTTTTTAATATATAGCCGGGTTATTTCCCCTTAGAAACTTGACAAAAAATTCAATAATAAGTATGATTTGTAGTCTTATCGTTTTTTTCCCCTTGCCAATCAATTGAGGGAAATAATATAATAAAATAACAAACAAAAAGGAGGAGTCTGTATGTTGAAAAAGACACTTGTAGCAGGTATTTCAGTAATCTTCATGATGACGTTTTCTCTGATGGTATTATCCAATGCAGAGGCTGTAGACTATGTAGGCGGTAAAAAATGCAAAGCTTGCCACATAAAACAGTTTAAGTCATGGAAAAAAACCACCATGGCAACCAGTTTTGAAAATCTGAAACCCAATGTAAAGGCTGAAGAAAAAAAGAAAGCCGGTTTAGACCCTGCAAAGGACTATACCGCTGATGCTAATTGCTTGAAATGCCATACCACAGGTTATGGTAAACCGGGTGGATTCACGAGTTTTGAGGAAACCCCTAAACTTATAAATGTACAGTGTGAATCTTGCCATGGTCCGGGAGCAACATACAGAAAAACCATGAAGACCATACAGAAGAAGAAAAGCTCATACGCATCTGCAGATCTCGAAACGGAAGGCCTGACAATACCCTCTGAAGATGAAAAGGGCTGCCTTGAATGTCACAGTGCTGACAGTCCGTTTAATGAAAAAGTTGACCCTAAATACAAATTCAACTTTAAAGAAAGACTTGAAAAGACCCACGAGCACTTTCCGCTGAAATATAAGAAGTGAGTTTATATAAAAACATAATATTAAAAGGGGGTCGATACGACCCCCTTTTTTGTGTTAATTTGTACTCTTTAAATTTTGACTGGAATTTCAAATATGTTGAAATAATAAATGATAAAATCACCGGCTCTGAAGTTAAGCGGGAAACACCTGAAACCTGAATAATCCTCTTCCTCTAATCTCTCACCTCTTATTCTTCGGCCTTTTATTAGCCCCAAGAACCTTTTCCCTTAATCTGATGGACTGCGGGGTTACTTCTACAAGTTCATCTTCCTTGATAAATTCCAAAGACTGCTCTAAAGTCAAAAGCTTTGGAGGGATAAGCTGAAGCGCTTCGTCAGAGCCTGAGGCGCGCATGTTGGTAAGCTTTTTTTCTTTTGTAACATTTACATCAAGGTTATTATCCCTTGAGTTCTCACCTATTATCATTCCCTCATAAACAGGGATGTTCTCCTTAATAAACAAAAGCCCTCTTGGCTGAAGATGAAAAAGCGCGTATGAAGTTGACTTGCCCTGCCTGTCAGCAACAAGAGCTCCGGTCTGCCTTTTTGACATGTGTCCGTGCCACGGCTCATAACCGTCAAAAAGATGGTTTAAAAGACCTGTGCCCCTTGTGTCGGTTAAAAACTGCGACCTGAAACCAATAAGCCCTCTTGAGGGGATCCTGAACTCAATGCGGACCCTGCCGTTACCGTTGTTCTGCATCTTCTGCATCTTTCCTTTTCTCATTCCTATCTGCTGTGTAACAACACCCACAAACTCCTCCGGCACGTCTATGACAAGAAGTTCCATCGGCTCATGAAGCTTTCCATCAATTTCTCTGGTTATTGTCTCCGGCATTGATACAGAAAGCTCATAGCCCTCGCGCCTCATCATCTCAATAAGTATTGCAAGCTGAAGCTCGCCCCTGCCCATTACCGTAAATGAATCAGAATTTTTGAAATCCACCTTTATTGAGACATTATAAAGCAGTTCCTTTTCAAGCCTTTCCCTCAGGTGTCTGGATGTAACATACTTTCCTTCCTTACCTGCAAAAGGAGAGGTATTAACTGAAAAGACCATTGAGATAGTAGGTTCATCAACCTTTATCCTGGGAAGGGGCTTTGGGTTTTCAACATCAGTGATGGTATCACCTATATTAATGCCTTCAATGCCTGCCAGGGCAACGATATCACCAACAGATACCTTTTCAGTATCTTTTCGTTCAAGGCCATCAAAAGTATATATGGAGGTTATCCTTTTTTTAACCGCATGTTCGTTTCCATTGATTACAGCAACATTATCTCCTATGCTTATTGACCCTGAAAACACTCTGCCGATCGCAAGCCTGCCAACATAGTCATTGTAGTCTATGTTTGTTACAAGACACTGAAGCGGAGCATCACCGTCACCTTCAGGCGCAGGCACTGTTAACAGTATAAGCTCAAAAAGCGGTATCAGATCATGTCCCTTCTCCTTCAGGTCAAGTGTCGCGGTACCAAGTTTTGCATTGGTATAGACAATAGGGAATTCAAGCTGGTCTTCTGTTGCGTCAAGGTCAATGAACAGGTCATAAACCTCATTCAATACATCCTGTATCCTGGCATCAGACCTGTCTATCTTGTTAATGACAAGGATTGGAGGAAGTCCGAGCTCAAGCGCTTTTTTAAGCACAAACCGTGTCTGCGGAAGCGGCCCTTCTGAAGCGTCAACCAGCAGAAGAACGCCGTCAACCATTTTCATCGTCCTTTCCACTTCACCGCCGAAATCCGCATGCCCCGGGGTATCAACTATGTTTATCTTAACGCCATTGTATGTGACAGCAGTGTTCTTGGCCATAATGGTGATTCCCTTCTCACGCTCAAGGTCAATGTTATCCATAATCCTCTCCCTCACAGTCTCATTTGAGCGGAATATGCCTGCCTGATGAAGCATGCTGTCGACAAGGGTTGTCTTGCCATGGTCAACATGAGCAATTATGGCTATATTTCTTAAATTGTCCTGTTTCATAAAAAACCTCTTTCCTGATCAGATCCTTTGGTATTATTAACTGCTTGCTGCAGAGATCCATCCTGTTTTTCCCGGATTTTTTGAAAAACAAAGCAGAAACTGCATAAAGGCAGGACTAATTATATACTATTCAAAGGAGATAATACCACATGTAAAATTGAAGATTGTCGATTGACAATTGAAAATTGACAATTGACGATTCACAACTGAAGACAAATGCCCTGTTTTTTTCCCCTAATCAGATCTGTCAGAAGATTTAAATCTTAATTCCCCTGTATACACAGGAAGAGCAAATTTAAGAAAGAGCGTGAAGAATAAAGCACCAGTAGCCCATATGCCTATCGCAACACCTTTTTCAATCGCGCTGGGACCATATTCATAAACCTCACCCAGAACGCCCGGGATAAAGCCCGGAATGATTAATCCCATCCCTTTTTCAATATAAACCCCGATAATAATCAGCGCACAGGCCAGGTTTAATGCGAAGAAGTTTTCCCTGGTTTTCGGCCTTAAAAAAATAAAAAAAGCAGTTATATTGAATGCAAAAGCGAGCCACATCCAGATAACAAGGTTTGAGTGGCCATGCAGACCAAAATACAGGTATTTCATAGGGGCAAGATGAATACTTCCTGAATAAAACTCCTTGAAAAATTCCGCGCCAAACAGAAATAAATTTATTCCCATGGCATATGCGATCAATTCAGCGATCTTGAATATAGCTGTATCTGATATCTCTATTTTAGATACCTTTCTGACTATCTGAAAGAGAATCAGCATTATCGCCGGGCCGGAACACAGAGCAGAGGCAATGAACCGGGGCGCCAATATCGATGCGTTCCAGTACGGACGGGCAGACAGTCCGTTATAAAGAAATGCTGTAACCGTATGAATGCTTATAGCCCACGGGATAGATATGATTACTATGGGCCAGATCACTGACATTTTATATTCCTTGCCAAGAGAGAGTCTGTATAGAATATAAAAAACCGCTATACTGTTAATTATAAGGTAACCGTTTAAAACAACAACATCCCATGCAAGAAGCGAACTGGGAAAATTCATCGCACCTATAATTGGCAGTATATGCCATGCCCTTTCAGGCCTTCCCATATCTGATATAACAAAAAGCAGGCACATAATTATTGCGGTAATAGCTAACATTTCACCTAAAAGGACAATTTCTTTGATAGGTTTAAAATTATAAAGATAAGCGGGTATGACCAGCAGAACTGCTGCTGCTGCTACTCCGACAAGAAATGTAAAATTAGATATATAGAAACCCCAGGAGACCTGATCTCTCATAGCGGTCAGTATCATGCCATGATCAAGCTGTTTTATATAGGATATTACACCCAGGAGAATCAATAAGGAGAGAAAGACCAGCCAGCTATAGTACAGCTTGCCGCCTTTAGTTATAAACTTCATCGTTGTAAAAAAATTTTTTACTGGCTGAAGTAGATAAGACATATATAGCCCTCCGGTTTACCCCGTTAGAAAAAAGATTCTAATGGGGTCTACACCGATAGAAAATTCTATTGTATTTATAATAGTACATGTTATGTTGCAAAGAAATAGTAAAACTTCGGCGATGTATTTAAGTCTTCCTTAAGACGGAATACCCTCTTGTTCTCAATGCAGTAACGTATCTCGCTTTCAGGGTCCAGAAGATTGCCGAATTTTCTGGCACCGACCGGGCATATCTCAACACATGCTGGATACCTCCCGGGATTTCCTCTTGTCCTTTGTATGCAGAACGTGCACTTTTCAACAACCCCCTTGTATCTGGGACGGTTGCCAAGATAATGTACCTCGCTGTTTATCTCTTCCCTGGCTATCCCGGGTTTTCCCCAGTTAAAATGTCTTGCGCCGTACGGACAGGCAGCCATACAGTATCTACAGCCTATACACCAGTTATAATCCACAACAACAATTCCATCACGCTCTTTCCAGGTAGCCCGGGTAGGACACACTTTTACACACGGTGGATTTTCACACTGCTGGCATTGAACAGGCATGTAAAAATACCCTTCTTCAGGAACTTTGTCAGGATTATAGTATTTATAAGCTTCTTCGAATACATTGACCCATTTGTGGCCTTTTTCAAAACGTAAAACCGTGATCCAGTGTATCTGCGGGTCCCTTGATTGATTATTTTCTCCTACACATGCATATACACATCTTCTGCAGCCGATACACCTTGAGAGATCCAGTCCATAGCCAAAGAGAGTTCCAGGAACAGGTTTTGTGGTTTTTATATTAAAGTTAATATCATATTCTTTTTTATATTCATCCTTCATTCGCTCTATAACCGAACGAATTTCATCTTCGTTCATTTCATGGAAATGCTTCTGAAAGAATGCCTCCCATATAGAAGCATCAGCTGTGCCTATAGGTACAGCCAGGGATGCAAGCCCTAGCGCAGCGCCTTTTAAAAAAGACCTTCTGTTCACTGATTTTGACAGACACTCCTTTTTCTTATCTTCTGACATGTTTTTTCCTATCCCCCGGTCAAATCCCTTAATGGATTCAGAGGAATCTTATCCTGTGGTATCTTCTTATATTTAATATCTTCCGGCCTTGTTGGAGGCGGCAGTGGTTTTATTGACTTGAATTTTGGCTGATGAGGATTGTGGCAATGCACGCAGAGACGGTACTGTTTTTTACCATTCCACATCCCTGTCCTTTTTCCGTGTACTCCGGCTTTCCAATCGCGAAAAATCGTCCCATGGCATTGACCGCAGAGGGAATATGATTCCTCAAAAGAAATAAGCTGTCCGTTTGCCAGCCTTAGTTTGTCTCTGTCGGCCGGGTTATGACAGTCAAGGCACCACCTCTGTTCTTCAGCATGTTTAAGTTTTATGTTTTCATGAAAGTCAAGTTCTCTGCGGTTTGTATCTACGTCTAAATCAGCATGGCACTCCGAGCAGGGGAATATATCTTCTGAAAATGGGGGTGGAGGGACAAAGTAATCAGGGATATCATCACTTGAGGCAGAAACCATAAAGGACATTAAGGGGAAAAATAAGGTAAAAAAAAATATTATGCTTATTTTTTTCCAGACTACGGTTTCCGGATTCCCTCTTGCTTTTTCAGATATTTTCATATTTTAAGCAGCGAAATATATTGTATAAGAATCGTTTATTTTTTTCAATTGGTTCTCGGGTATAAATTTAAATCAGAGAAGTAACAGACACTTTATCTATTAAATAAAAACGGGGCACTAAAAAATTACAGTTTACTCTTTGTATGTTCTTGAAAGCATGGATAGCGTTATGGCTATTCCAATAAAGATCAGCATAAGGAAGGCAGAAAAGTTTTTTCTGAAGTCAAGTTCTTTAAACGTATCATCTATCTTCGTTTCGATAACAGTCAGTCTCTTTGTAAATTCGTCTGTTCTTTCTGCAACGCGGTTCACATCAATAGTATGAAATAGGGTGCGGAATTCAGCGTGAGTACGGAATAGGGCTTTTTCCTCTTCCTCAGGGAACACCCCCTCATCCTTTAATTTCACCAGGTTGTTTTCAATACCCTGTATCTTCTTTTCCGTCAGAAAGATCGCCTGTTTCATAATCTTTGCTCTGGCATAAGAATGGCATTTTGAACACTGCTGCGCATTTATTATATCTATACTCGCCTTCTGTATATTGTGAGAACCATGACATGTAATACAGTTAGGCCCTGTTCCTTCAGATTTAAGAGCCTTGCCGTGACCGCTTTTAATATAGTTTTTAAGTATGCCTATATGGCATTTCCCGCAGAACTCCGGGACATCAGCGTATTCCGGTGATCCGCCGAATCCCCTCTGATGCGACATAGACATTGTTTCATCTTCAGGATCACCGCCGTGGCAATCATGACATGATATATCGTTCTGATAATGCCAGCTGATCTGCCACTCATGTGGTATCTTTTGAAATTCAGTTTTCATAATATCGGAAGTGTGGCATACAATACAGGCACTCTCTCCCTGCTTTTCAACACCCCACGGCTTGCTGAGGAACTCCTTTTCAAAAACCTCTCTATAGCCGGCAGATACTGTGAAGGCAAATGTAAATATTATCAAGACCATAAGGAAGTAACTAATATATCGCATTAATACCCTCCCCAGATAGTCAATGCAACCCACGCGGTCAATAAGAGAAAGAAAGCCCCAAGGAGAACGGGCCTCATAAATATATTCCTCTCCCTTTTAGTATCAAAAAACGGCCATAACAGGAAAACCACAAAAAGTATCAACTGCACGCTTATACCGAGGAATTTATTAGGTATGAGCTTTAACATCTGATACGGCGCAAGAAAATACCATTCAGGCCTTATATTAAGAGGTGTTTTAAATGGATCAGCAGGAGTATTTGCTGCTTCAGACAGAAACAGTGTCGGCATAAAAGAGATTATAAAGAAAGTTACCGCAAAGAAGACCATAACCATAAATGCCTGTTTTAATACATAATAGGGGAAAATCGGATAGCCTTCCCGTCTGCTCGCATGTATATATTCTGTCCAGGGTTTTTCCTCAGTTCCTGAAACATTAAATGGGGGTGAGGATAATCCTACACGGTTTACCAGAAACAAATGCAGTCCCACTATGAAAAGAAAAATCGGCGGTAAAAACGCTACGTGAAGAGCAAAGAACCTGCCCAGTGTTACGCCTGATACAGATTCACCGCCCTTGAGAAGATTAGCTATGTAATCACCCACAATGGGGAAAGCTGTGGGGATATTGGTAACAATAGTAGTTGCCCAGTAACTCCTCTGACTCCATGGGAGCAGATAGCCGCTAAGGCAGAAAAGAAGGGTTATAAACAGCAGACATCCTCCGGCAACCCACGTAAATTCTCTTGGTTTTTTATAGGATAACATTACAAATATCGAAATAAGGTGCAAAAAGATAACTACGACCATTAAATTACTTACTACAACATGTATCATCCTTACAAACCAGCCAAATGGAACAGTATTCATTATAAGCTGAACGCTGCTAAAGGCGTACTCGGAATGGGGAACATAGTATATCATCAGAAAATACCCTGTAATGGCCTGAACCATATACGCAACTAAAGTAACAATTCCTAAAGCATAAAAAACATTAACGCCTTCAGGCACTTTATGGTGCTTAAGCTGGGCACTGACTATCTCATCAAGCCCTATCCTGGTTTCAATAGCGTTTTTTATCTTTTGCCACATAATCTCACCCTGTTATCTTTTCAATTATTATATTCTCTCCCTCCACCCTCAGATCGAGCACTGGCAGAGGTTTCGGTGGCGGGCCGGATACAACATGACCTTCAAGGTCATATACCCCGGCATGACATGGACAAACCAATTTCTTGTTTTCTTTATCATATTTAACAAGACATCCCAGGTGGGTACAAACTTTAGAAAGGGCAATATACCCTTTGCCGGGCCTGTTAATAACAATCGCCGGGATATTGCCAAAAATTATTTCCTTTGCTTCACCTGTAAGGATTTCATCTTTTTTAAAGATCAGTTTTGCTGCACTGACTTTTGTTCTGGGGGGCGCAAGAAACCTTAACAAAGGATAACCCATGGCACCTGCCGCAGTAGAACCAAGAATCGCCAGTATTAAACCTAAAAAACCACGTCTATTCATTAAATCTCCAATTCAAAGTAAGTTTAAAAAAAAATAACAAATAAAAATTTATATGTCAATAAGAAACATTAATCACTTTCAAAAAATGCTGTATTTCCTGGTTAATGCAATTCAATCTTTAAATGTCAGTGAAGGGCAATACTTGTTAAAAAGCCAGAAAAAACCAAAAGGCAACAGACCCATGAAAAGAGCGCCGAAAAAGCCTTCCTTAAAAGTTTCAAGGTCATGGGGAATAAAAGGCATACTGTAATGCATATAACCTGCCAAAGAACCGGAAAACGCCTGTCCGCCTATTACCACATTCCACCTCATCATAAACACCCCGAAAAGTACCAGTGAGCATGCAACCGCAGCCCTTTTCAATGTCAGCCGGGGCAGCAGCAATAAAATGAACGGCAGGACATTGCCAAAACCATACTGCATGATAAATATCTTTGTAAAATCCTTCTCATAAATAACCGTACGTAGAATATCCCATGATTTTACGGCTGTATATCCCCTGAACACAAGATCAACAAGCTCAAGGGTAATTGCAGCTACCATGGCTGCCAGCAGGTATTTAGCGCTCTTTTTGATGACATCTATCTCAGCCCCTTGAAGTTCCTCAGAGGTCGCATCCAGGTGCCTTTTGAAGTGCTTTACCCTGAATTTTTCCCATTCCATAACGATTGTGTATGTAATCATGCAAAGCGCAATTCCCGAAACGATCGCCGACATGATAAAAATAACTGGCATAAGAGGTGTCGTCCATAGTGCATTTGCCTTGACCGAACCAAATATAAAACCAGCATAACCATGCAGGAAACAGGCGACCGGAATCCCGAATGCAGCAAGGAATTTAACTACTTTTTCATCCTTACGGACTGCTTCTTCGCTAATGTCATAAGCCCCGAGTGTAAGGACATTGTAGATAAGTCTGTTAGCAGAATTTATAATGCCTTTTTTGTCTTTGAGAGCCATAAACTGCGTAACAAAATGTTCTCTATAAACAAACCATATTTCAGAGGCCACTATCGCCATATAAAATGAGAAAACCATACCAAAGGCAGCTATAGCCGATGTAAAGTGCGGAGTTAACATTACCTCAAAATTTCTCTGCGGCTGCTGCAGATGAAACAACAACGGCATCGGAGCCACCAGAAGAAGGGCAAAGGAAAATACCAGGGCAAATTTCGCTATATCCTTAAGGTCTTTCTGTCCAAAGACATGATATAAAGAAGACAGCACAAAAGCCCCTGCAACAAGCCCCGTCAGATACGGGTACATAACTATCTGAATTGTCCAATATATATATTCATTGGGATATGTAAACAGCTCTTTCGTTGTCCACTCAGCACCATGAATTATTAATTCCTCGACCATATTAATTACCTCACGTTTTCATCCAGGCCGATATAATAAACCTGGGGTTTAGTCCCAAATGAATCCTTTAATACACCAACCCTCTTAGACAATACAGTTTTTGTAACAGGGTCATTCGGATCTTTAAGATTACCTATCTGCCGCGCACCGAACGGGCATGCATTCACACATGCCGTCTTTAGTCCCTTGGTAATGCGGTGGTAACAGAAAGTACATTTTTCAGCTACCCTGTGCACCGGGTGAAAAAATCTTGCACCGTAGGGGCACGCCATAATACAGTAGCCGCAGCCTATGCACCATGTCCTGTCAACAAGGACAACACCATCTGCAGTCTGATATGTTGCCCCGACAGGGCATACCTGAACACATGGCGGTTTTTCACACTGATTACAAAGCTTCGGCACAAAGAATGCCTTGGCAATATCCTTTGGATTAATATGTTTTTCCTGTATTTTTTGTTCGGTAAAACCATCTCTTCCGCCCATCGGGCTATCTATAAGAGTTCTTCCATCCTTCATAATCGCATACCGCTCAACCCATGTCCTTGTAACAGGTGCTTCATAAGGCACTTCGTTCTCCAGTTTACATGCCTTTACGCAGAAACCGCATCCAACGCATTTATAAGTATCAACAAGAAAACCCCACCTTAAATGTGTCTCATTAATAGCAGCCCTTACTTCGGAAGGGCTTAAGATCCTGAAGGCGCTCATGGGAAGCGCCGTTACCATCGCACCTTTAACAACCGTTAGTAAGAAGTCTCTTCTTGTTAAGTCAACTTTTTTATTTTTCATAATATTTACTCTAATCCATATCCGGCTCATGAGGATCATGGCATTCGCTGCACAGTTCCTCCGGATTATGCTCTAACGGATCGATTCCTTTAATCTCTGCCCTCATACTGGTTGGATAAGGCAGATATGAATGACATCTTAAACAGAGTTCCCTGCTGTTATCAATAGGCAGTGTTTCCGGATCTTCCGGATGATCAATAGCAGGACCATGACAATTTTCACACTCTATAAGTTTGTGCTTTGATGCCATATTTGTCTCATAATGATCTTCATGACATTCCTGACAGTACTCTTTAGCCTGGTACTTAACTTTAAGAGCCTTCCACTCGCCCGGACTGCTCAGCCTGTGATAGCTGTACATAAAGCCCCTTTCACCGGTTCCAAAATCTGAGGGGACGATAAAGGTTCTCACTATCAGGGTCAGAACTATAACAGCTAAACAGACCCATAGCGGCCGTAGTATATGACTTTTCATTATCTTTGCTTTGCTCCCAGTTACTGAAATTGAGGATAAAAAAATTAGAAATTACACTAACCCAATTTTATTATGCCTGTCAAAATAAAAAAAATTATTACGCTATAATAATTTCTTATATTGAATTTAATTTATTTTAAAAAGGTACGGTTGACATTGTAAAACCTCTAATTATAAACTCCCTTAACAAATATACCGGAAAGTTCATAATTTAAAATGCGCCAAATAGAAAAAAACCCTGCCAAAATTCAGTTAATGTTTTCCTCAATTGCGCCCCGATATGATCTTCTTAATAAACTGCTCAGTTTCGGCAGAGACCGCTACTGGAGAAAATTTGCAGTAAATACCCTGCCCAAAAAAGAGACCGGCCTTTTTCTCGACGTGGCTTCCGGCACAGGCGATATCGCGATAGAAATAGTTAGGCAGAGCGCCCGGAGCACAAAAATAATCGGGGTAGATTTCAGTGAGCAGATGCTTGAATTTGGCATTAAAAAAATAAAAAAAATGAACCTTAATGGGCAAATAGACCTCCGTTTTGGTGATATTACCTCTCTGCCTTTTGAGGATAAAGTTTTTGATGGCGCGATAATCGCCTTTGGGATACGAAATATCCCTGATTACAAGACAGGCATAAAAGAAATGGCAAGAGTTGTAAGGGATGGGGGCAAGGTGGTAATTCTTGAATTTACAAACGCTCAAACAGAAGTATTTAAATGGCCCTTCCGTGTATATTTAACAAAACTCATGCCATGGATTGGCGGGATAATTTCCGGCAGAAAGAGTGCCTACACTTATCTTTCGAACTCCGTGCTGGATTTCCCTGATCCTGGACAACTTAAAAAAGTTATGGAAAAATCGGATTTAAAAGATATTGAATATCATACCCTGACATTCGGCACTGTAGCAGTACATGTAGGAACAAAATAAGAATCAAAATGTAATCCCGACATTTCGGGATGATTTTTGATGTTTAATGTTTGATATTTTGTTATGAACCGTTTTGTTATACAGGAACATAACGCAACCCGCCTCCACTGGGACTTCAGGCTTGAAAAAGACGGGGTGCTAAAGAGCTGGGCTGTACCAAAAGGTCCCCCGGAAGAGAAGAACATTAAACGGCTCGCCATTGAGGTCGATGACCACGAAACAGGTTATATCGATTTTGAGGGCACAATCCCGGAAGGCCAATACGGCGCCGGCACAGTGAAAATCTGGGATAAAGGAACATATAAGCCTGAGACAGAATCAAACAAACGCATTGTCTTTGAATTAAAAGGCAGCCGTCTGAAAGGCAGATACAGCCTTGTACATCTGAAAAACAAAGAGTGGCTTTTGATAAAACTTTAACCACCGTAACTTGTAACGGGTAACGAGTTACATGTCACAGGTTTGCTTATGAGACCGGAAAAACTGCTAATAGACGGTTTAAGTGAAATAGGGCTCCACTGCTCAAAAACGCAAATATCTGCTTTTATGTCCTTCCTGTCTGAGCTGAAAAAATGGAACAGGGCCTATAATTTAACAGCTTTAAAGACCGATGAGAAAATAGTCATAAAGCATTTCATCGACTCCCTGCTTTATTTAAAGGCAATGGAGTTTTATACCCATGAAAAACAAGAAAATTTTAACAGGATAAAAATAGCTGATGCGGGCACAGGTGCTGGCTTCCCCGGTATTCCTATTAAAATAGTTAAGCCGGAAACAGACATTACCCTCATAGAGTCTTCAGGGAAAAAAACTGTTTTTCTGAGACATATTGCAAAAACATTAAATCTTGATAAAGTAACCGTTCTTAATAAAAGATTCGAGGCATTGGACAAAAAATATGAAAATAGTTTTGATATCCTTGTCTCGAGAGCTACCTTTAAAATCAAATCTTTTCTTTCAATCGCATGTCCCTATATAAAGGAAGGCGGCATTCTGGTGCTGAGCAAAGGACCGGGGGTTAATGAAGAAATAAAAGAACTGAAAGACCGGAAAGCGATAAAAAAAATCTTGAAATTCCATCTTTATAAAAGTATAGATACAGCACATTCCATGGGTGAAAGACATCTGCTTATACTGGGGTGCAAACACCAATAAATAAAAAAAGCTTAATATGCCAGTAAAAAGTCCCACCTTTTTATCCTATAATTTTTTATAGGATTATAATAATTTTATATTTTACAAGTTGCTTTGAATATAGTATCATTCCGTATTCTAAAGCATTAATGAACTGTTTTTTTGTAAAAACCAGGATTAACAAAAAGAGAGGTAATGCTTAGGTGATAAAAAAAGTTTTCAGTTCAATTTTATGCTCCTCCGTTCTGGCTTTAATCTTAGCTATTTTTATTCCTTCTTATGCATTTGCCGCTGATGTCGGCAACTGTCTTTTATGTCATAAGTATCCTGGCCTCAGCAGGATCGATGAAGAAGGTCAGTTAAGACTTCTTTATGTAAACGAGGAAATCTTCAACAACAGTGTACATGTCAGAGTTAAATGTGAGGGCTGTCATACAGATATTAAAAAGATCCCTCACGACCCCACAAAAAAAGTTGATTGCCTCATTGAATGCCATATTGTTGAGCCGTCAAGCGAACAAAAGTTTTCGCACAAAGACGTTGAAGGTTTTCTGTCAAAGAGCGTTCACAGCAGGGAAGACAATGAGGGTAAAACAAAAAAATTTGCAGAAGATATGCCTCTGTGTAAAGACTGTCATGATAATCCTTTATACAGACCTCTTTCATTCTTTAAAAGGGTACGCGCCGGTATTTCAGAAGCCGCTCTGGGCAGATGCAGGGTCTGCCATAAAAAAGAAGAGTTTATCTACAGGTTTTATAACCACATTACAACAAGGCTCCATAAAAGCAGAAATCCTCTTAATATCGCGGAGGTATGCGCACGATGTCATGACGACCCACAGATAATCGCAAGACACAATCTGTCAACAAGAGCGGTTTTTTCATATGGAGAGACCTTCCATGGAAAAGCTGCAAGCTTCCTTGATGAAAGAATCCCTGATTGCCTGGATTGTCATGTCAACACAGGGGAATCCGTTCATCAGATGCTGAGCCACGAAAATGCTAAATCTTTTACTCATGAAACAAATAAAGGAAAAATTTGCACTAATATTGATTGTCATCCTAAAGCATCTGCTCGGCTTGCCAACTATAAAGTTCATGCTGAATTCAGCCTGGAGAATAGCCCCGTTGAATATTTCTTCACAGTGTTCTTCATTGTCCTTACAGGCGGCACGCTGCTGCCACTGATGTTTATAATACTCCTTGATTTAATACGAAGATTTTTCCCTAACGCTCAAATAGGGAGGAGAGAATAGACCATGGAAAAATACCCGATGATCAAGATAAAAGACGGGGAAAAGTTTTTCTTCAGATTTACCTTAAACCAGAGAATTCAGCACATTCTACTAGCAGCCACAGTCATTATCCTGGCATTAACAGGCATGCCTCTCAAGTTCCATGATACTTTTTGGGCTCCATATCTGTACAACTTATTCGGAGGGATCAAATCGGCGCCTATTGTACATAAAGTCGCAGGCTCAATAATGCTGACTTTATTTACCTATCACATCGCCTATTTAATATATGTTATATTCCACTACCAGATCGCCCCTTTAAAAAAAGACGGGGAGTTAACAACAGGCAACGTACTGAAAGTCCTCGCCGCCCAACCGCTTGTGCCTAACCTTAAAGACGCAAAAGATATCGGGGCACTTATGAAATATCTGTTATTTTTTACAAACAAGCGGCCTGACGGCGCTAATTTCACATGGAAAGAAAAATTTGATTACTGGGCGCCTTTCTGGGGTATTGTCATAATAGGATTGTCAGGTCTTATTATGTGGAACAAGGTCCTCGCCACTAAAATTTTGCCTGGCCAGGCAATAAATTTTTCATTGATTGCTCATAGTGACGAAGCTCTTCTTGCCACGTTATTCCTGTTCATATGGCACTGGTACAATGTTCACTTTTCAATATCTGTTTTCCCGATGGGAACCGTATTTTTGACCGGATACCTGCCTGAGGAACTGATGCTTGAAGAACATTATGAGTACTATGTGGAGGTCATGAAAAAAGCAGGGCTTGAACACGAGATAAAGCCGCCGCATGGTGCCGGAGGGCATATACGCAGGAAGGAGGATGAGCCCTTATGAAACAATTTCTGTTCAAGATATATATGTTGGGATTCATGGTCCTGACTGTTTTCTTTATCATCATTATATGGAAGGTCACCTTTCAACATATAATCGAAGAATATCAGCAAAGAAAAGAAGCTGAGGAAATAGCACTATATAAAGAGGGGAAAGAGCAGGCAATTAAAAAAACTACATTTGAAAAAATCATACTTGAAAGCGAAGAGAGGGTAAAGCACTACCTTGGGTATAAAGTTCTTGAGGAACAGAGAATAGAAGGGCACTTTCACCATATAGGTTTTGATATCGGCCCTGACAAACGTTCTTATTGTATAGAATGTCACGGCGATATGCCCCATGATGCGGTAAAGGAGTTAAGGGCATTTTTAAATATGCACGCATTTTTTATCAGCTGTCAGACATGTCACTTAAAAGTGGAAGAATCGGAAAAAACAGGTGTATATAAGTGGTATAACAGAAAAACAGGCGAGATAACGGAAAGCCCTGTCAAAAACTTCAGGCCCGGAACATATAACGCCAAAATCATACCTTTTGTGAATATTAATGGAAAAACTCAAAGAATAGATACTCAGGAAAGGATTGACTTTGCCCTTGAATACCATGAAAGAGAAAAAACCCTTACTGAGGGTCAAAAATCAAGAGCAAAAAAACTGATACATAAACAGGTAAACAAAAACCCTTCTCAGTGCGAAGACTGCCACCAGAAAGAAGACCCGCTTCTGCCCTTTGCGGCCCTGGGATATCCAAAAGAAAGGATAGATTCCATTATAAGCACTGAGGTCGTTGGTATGATCAAAAAATATACCGAGTTCTATATGCCCAGGATGCTGCACCCGGGAACAAAAGAACAATAGCCTGATAATTTGATATTAAGAGCTTAAAAAGGTAAAATAAAAAAAATAATTTTATTTTACCTTGAGACTAAATTTACTACAAAAAGCATATGTTTTTTTTAAATTGACCCGCATACTCCATTTTTCTCTTTTCCTGTTCCTGTCACTAATTTTAGTAAATTCCGCATATGGCATTAGACTTACAAATGTCCGACACCTCTTTGATATAACCCATAATTTCAGCCAGCCCAGTGACGTCGCGGTCTCAAAAAAAGGTTTAATACATGTCGTAGACGGGGTCAATAACAAAATCAGGGTCTTTAATCAAAACGGTAAATTTTTGTATTCATTCGGGAGAAAGGGTTCTGCAAAAAGCCGGTTCAGCTTCCCCCTGGGAATAGATATCGGCAGTTCAGGAAAAATTTATATAGCAGACTCCGGCAACCATAGGGTTCAGATATTCGGCCCTGCCGGAAGTTACCTGAAACAGATAATCATCCCCTCAAAAAAAGGTAATCCTTCAGACCCTGCTGACGTTGCGGTTGATGAATCCGGCAACAGGCTCTATATCGTTGATAACGACAATCATTATATCCTTGTATATGATCTTTCAACATTAACACTTATAAGCACTTACGGCTCACCGGGCATGGAGAAGCTTGAATTCAGATACCCTTTTTTAATGACTCTTGACAAGGATAAGTATCTCTACATAGTAGATGTCATTAATACAAGGGTTCAGGTACTGAGCCCTGGCGGTAAGTTTGTTGCAGCCATCGGCGGATGGGGTGTTAAAAAAGGAGAATTTTTCAGACCCAAGGGAATAGCTATAGATAAAAACAACCGTATATTCGTAAGTGACAGTTACATGGGAGTAATTCAGGTTTTCAGGTCAAATGGCGACTTCTATTCCGTAATCGGAGACCCTTCAACAGGCAGTGTTAAAAAGTTCAGTACACCTGTCGGGATATTCATAGACGGTAACAACAGGCTCTATGTCGTAGAAATGTTCGCGGAGAAGGTAAGCGTATACAGTATTGAAGGTGATACAGAATAACTAAAAATTTAAATATCAAAATTTAAAATTGTGGGAAAATTTTTTGAATAAATTAATAAAAATAACCTTGATTTTGCATTTTGCATTTTGTATTTTGCATTTTATTGGTGTACCTGCTCTTGCAGTTCAGACGCCAAGAAACCCTGACTCGGCCAAGGAGTGCGCTTTATGCCATTACCGCTGGATCGATACTTTTTTCCTGGATGGAAAGGGCTCTGAACTTGTTGAATATCAGGCTGAAATGGTTGTAGCAAAGCCTGAAATATGCTTTACCTGTCATGATGGAAGCGTTGTGGATTCAAGGGCGAGGGTTTTCAATGACCATAGACATAAAGTAGATAGAAAACCTCCGTCTCATATAAAAATACCCAAAATATTTCCGCTGGATAAAGCCGGTAACATGCAGTGTTCCACATGTCATACAGCGCATGGAGTCTCAAGCGAAATGGGTATGGAAAAAACCATATTTCTAAGGACTTCGAATGAAAATTCCGATATGTGCCGCATGTGCCATACTGACAAGGATGGCGGCATTGATAAGGGCAATCACCCTATCGGCGTCATCAAGACGGGCCTTTTTTCAAGGTTTAAAATCCCCAAGGGACTCATAGCACGCGGGGCTTCTGTTGGAGATAAAAAAGAACAGATTATATGCGAGACCTGTCACACCGTGCACGGGGCGCCGGATGAAAGTTTTCTCATAAGGAGCGCCAGGAACTCGGGGCTCTGTCTTGAATGTCATGGTGATAAAAATATTTTTACACCTGAAGGTAAGAGGAATTCATTTCATGTTATAAATGCAAAATCTGAAAAAATAAAAATACCAGATGACCTCATTAAAAAAGGGGCAAAATTAGGCTACAACGGAATGATTATATGTCAGACATGCCATAAGATACACAATAACAATATAGAAAAAAACCTCTTACTGATAAAAAAAGATGAGAAGTCTACCCTTTGCCTTACATGTCACACTGACAAACAGTATCTAACGGATACAAAACATAATCTTATGCATTCTGTACCGAATGAAAAAAACCTTGAAGGCAAAACAGTGGCAGAAGCAGGAGTATGTTCAGCATGCCACCTGCCCCATAAAACCGCCAGAAAGCTCGATAAAAATGAAGAAACAGATTTTACTACTCAACTCTGTTTCAGCTGTCACAGCACGGGCAATATCGGAGAGAAAGTAATTCCGGCAGATTATAAGCACCCCGTAGCTGTCAGCCCATTTAAAATTGACGATCCCGATGTAATACTGACAGTTATAGGGGTTGAAAAAGAAAAACTGACTCTGCCTCTTTTTAATAAACACGGCGCTCAGGATAGAAACGGAATGGTTACCTGCGCTACCTGCCACGACCCGCATAAATGGCGCTCAGACTCAACACAGGGGGAAATAAGAAAAGATATTAAAGGCGACAACAAGACGTCCTTTCTCAGAAAACCCTCTCCGGATCTTTGTAAGGAATGCCATAGCACCAAATTTTCTATTATCGGATCAAAACATGATATTACAAAGGTGGCCCCTGAAGAAAAAAATTATCTGGGTCAAACTTTTTCCGAATCAGGTCTTTGCGGAGTTTGCCATATTGTCCATGGTGGACAGAAGACTTATTTATGGGGAAGGGAGATTACCTCGAAAAGCGACCTTATTGTTATGGATCTATGTATAAGCTGCCATAACGAAAACGGTATGGCCAGGAAAAAAGTTATTAAAGATTATTTTCATCCCGTTAATATTTCACCGTTTAGAAAAGATCTCACAACAACTCTGCCGCTTTTTGATATAAAAGGGAAGGTATCAAAAGAGGGTTTCATTGCCTGCCAGACATGCCATGACCCGCATCGATGGGATCCGGTTAAAACTATATCCGGAGACCATTACGAAACAGAGGGAAATTCACAAAACAGTTTTCTAAGGCTGGAAAATTCTCCATCTCCCAAACTATGCAATAACTGTCATATAGATAAAGTTTTTATTGAAAAAACCGACCACGATCTCCTGATAACAGCACCTGACGAGAAAAACATCATCGGCCAGACCCCCGCCGAATCAGGGACCTGCGGGGTATGTCACCTTGTTCATAACGGTCAAATTGATTTTAAGCTCTGGGCGCAGCCCTTCCCCGCAAGTGCAGACATTATGGAAACGTTGTGTAATGCCTGTCATTCAGAAAAAGGCTCCGCAAAAAATAAAGTACCTTTGGTCGCATCTCACCCCAAGAATATAATTATTAATAATGTAGGGCGGGAAATTAAAGGCAGGACAAACTACTTCCCGCTTTTTAACAAATCTTCCGGAGAGCTAGAGACAATCGGAAGGATTTCCTGCCCCTCATGTCATAATGTACATCAATGGGATCCCAGACATCACCGTAAAGGCAAGGGCTATAATGTTGAAGGCACTGCCGCCAATAGCTTCCTCAGACAGCAGAGTTATAGCCTGTTATGCATAGACTGTCACGGCCTTGATGCCCTTTTCAGGTTTAAATATTTCCACGAACCGAGTGAGTATTCAAACCAATAAAACGTTATTGTCCTGTAATAAGAGCCTACATCCCTTGAATTTGTCAGCACAAAAAAACCATAATACGATATTATGATCGCAATTGTTGATTATGGAATGGGAAATCTGAGAAGTGTTGAAAAAGGATTTCTTAAGGTAGGGGTTGATGCGGAAATAACGAGCAGTCCTGAGGTTATCAATAAAGCCGACGGAGTTGTCCTGCCCGGTGTCGGCGCATTCAGAGACTGCATGAGAGAACTCACAACCCTTAACTTGACCGATTCAATTGTTAATGCAATAAATCAGAACAAGCCCTATCTTGGAATATGCCTCGGTCTTCAGGTCCTGTTCAGTGAATCTGAAGAATTTGGAAAATGCAGGGGCCTTGATATATTCAAGGGAAAGGTCGTAAAATTTGATTTCGGATCAGACGCCTCTTCAATCAGCAATCAGCCTGCAGGCAGGCAGGCAGGGGCTGAAACCTGCAATCTGAAAGTCCCCCACATGGGCTGGAATGAGCTGAAACTGAAAAACAGCAATCCTGTTCTTAACGGCATCAGGGAAAATACGTATTTTTACTTTGTGCATTCTTTTTACGTTACGTCTGAAGACGATTCTATCGTATCGACCACTACAGATTACGGCGTAGAGTTTGTTTCGATGATATGGAAAGACAATATATTTGCTGTTCAGTTCCATCCTGAGAAAAGCCAGGACGCAGGATTAAAGCTGCTTGAAAATTTTGGCAAAGTCGTTGCTGCCCAAAAACCTTAAAAAGCGGACATTTTTTGTTTCTTTTATTTTTACCCGCTACTCTATGTCTATACTGATTTCAGGGTTTTAACAATTCTGATAATAACTGTTTAATACTTTTTTTAAGTACAGGGTGCAATTTATCAGGGGCTATCTCGGATAAGGGCTCAAGAACAAATTCTCTTTTCTCGATACCGGCGTGAGGGATTTGAAACTCAGCGGTTTTAATGACAAGATCATCATAAAACAGAATATCGAGGTCTATAATCCTTGGGCCCCAGCGTTCTGTTTTATAACGGCCAAGTTCTTTCTCTATTTCTTTGAGATTTTTTAACAGCTCCTCAGGATTTAAACCGGTTTCCGCCTCTACAGCCATGTTAATAAACTTCGGCTGTTCCTTTTTTTCCCATGGCTCTGTCTCATAACAAGAAGACGTTTTTACGATTTTTATCCCTTTCTTCACAAAGGCATTTATGGCATTATCGCAATTTTTCTCCCTGTTGCCGAGATTAGAACCGATACCGATATATGCTATGGACATAAAAAACTGCTTGCAGGGACCGGTAATCTGTTTTTTATTTTCTTTTAATTTCAGAGATTATTTCTAACCCCTGACACCCGATCCCTGACAACTGACTTAAAGTATTTTCCTGATTCTATCTACTGCCTCTTTAATTCTTTTTATGGAAACAGTCAGCGCGAACCTTACATAACCTTCACCCGGTGCGCCAAAACCATTACCCGGTGTTGCCAGCACACCTGCCTTATTAAGCATGTGACTCACAAAACCCGTGGAATCAAAACCTGCTGGAACCTTTGTCCAGACGTAAAAAGTTGCCTTCGGCTTTTCAACCTCAAGTCCGAGATCTTTTAATCCACTGTACAGCACATCTCTTCTTTCCTGATATGTATTTCGAATTTTTTCAAGGATTGAATCCTTGCTCTTTAACGCTGCTATGCCCGCCTCCTGCACCGCCTGAAATATTCCGGAGTCCAGGTTAGACTTGATCTTTCCAAGGCCGGCTATGATTTTAGTATTCCCAACAGCAAAACCGATCCTCCAGCCTGTCATATTGTATGTTTTTGAAAGAGAATGAAACTCTATTCCTACCTCTCTGGCGCCTGGAAGCTGAAGAAAACTCAAAGGTCTTCGGTTATCATAATATATCTCCGAATATGCCGCATCATGGCATATGATAATATTGTTTCTTAATGCAAACTTTATTATTTCTTTATAAAATTCTCTGTTGGCAACTGCAGATGTCGGGTTATTGGGATAATTTAAAAACATGATCTTTGATTTTCTGCGTATACCGGCCGGAATCGCTTTTAAGTCGGGAAGGAAATTATTCTCTTTGACAAGGGGCATTTCATACGCTTTTCCCCCTGCAAAAAGAGCAGCCACAGGATAAACAGGATATCCGGGGGAAGGGACAAGGACAATATCTCCAGGGTTTATAAACGCAAGCGGTATATGCCCAATGCCTTCTTTAGAGCCGATAAGGGAAACAATTTCAGTTTCAGGATTTAAGGATACTCTGAATCTTTTTTTATACCAGTCAGAAGCAGTCTGCCTGAATGACGCCATACCCTCATATGAAGGGTAGCAATGATGCTCCGGTTTCTCTACAGCTTTTTTCATTTTCCGAACTATATGTCCGGGAGTAAGCATATCCGGATCTCCGATACTTACGTCTATAAGATCGATGCCCCTGTCCAAAGCCTTTTTCTTCATCCTGTCAATAGTCGAAAAAAGATAAGGAGGAAGGTCCTTAACACGCGAAGCAAGCTCAACTGATATTTTTCTGCTCAATCTGAACCTCCTGAAATTTTAAGTTTATCGGCATATTTAAAGTAAACAACTTTACAAAAGTTATCTATTATAAGAAGTTTTATTTTAAAAAAGCCAGAACGAATAAAAGGATTTTTTTAATTGTGCGGTATCACTCTATATTCTATCAACTATTTTCTCACCGTCAATGAGAAGTAATCTGTCAGCAATTTTTTCTGCCTGTACAATATCATGTGTGGCAATAATTATGGTCGATGTATTGTCCTTTTTCATATTCAGTATTATCTCTTCAATGATTTTCCTGTTTTCCTGATCAACGTATGCCGTAGGTTCATCAAGAAAAAGGATTTCAGGTTCAACAATCATCGCTCTTGCAATACCGAGTCTCTGGCTTTCACCGGTTGAAAGGGTAAGCGCATTATGGGTTTTTTTATGAGTTAAACCTACAAACTGAAGCGCCCTGTCAGCCCTCCGGACAACTTCGTCATTCTCCACCCCTCTAATTTTCAATCCATAAGTTACGTTTTTATATACAGAGGTATTAAAAACTCCCACACCGGGAAGAACGAGTGTTATTTTCCGTCTTAAATCTATATCATTTCTGACAATGCTGTCACCTGAGAGATAATCAACCGTACCTTTATCAGGCGCTTCAAGCAGAGCGCATATTCTGAGGAACGTGGACTTCCCGCTTCCGTTTGGCCCCATCATGGCATAAATCCCGCCACCCTCAAATGAGATGGAACAATCCTTAAAAACCGCCTTGCCATCGTAGCTTTTCCTGATATTCTTTACATTCAATCTCATAATCATCTTGCCGGCTGCAATACCCCTTTTCTCTGTATCAGATGCAGAAACATATTTATAAATAATGAAATAAATAAAAGTATTATTCCCAGCGCAATAGCGAGTTCAAAATTTCCCTTATCTGCCTCAAGAGCGATAGTTGTAGTCATAACTCTTGTGTAACCTGCTATATTGCCTCCTACTATAAGTACCGCACCGACTTCAGCCATTACCCTTCCAAGTCCTGCAATTATCCCCGACATAATCCCGTAACGTGCTTCTTTCATAATCCCTGCTGTCACCTGCAAAGGAGTTGCGCCAAGAGTGATTAAAGCCTGTTTTACAACCGGGTTAACATTCACAATAGCTGAATGAGAAAGCGAGGCAACAATCGGCAGCGCCAGCACAGTCTGTGCCAGGATCATAGCTGACGGAGTATATAACAGACCCATAAACCCCAGCGGACCGTTCCTTGAGAGTATCAGGTAAAGAAAAAGTCCGACCACAACAGGCGGAAGCCCCATAAATGTATTCATCATACTTATGACAACCTCTCTAAAGGGAAACCTTTTCAGGCCGACTATTGCGCCAATCGCCAGACCAAATGCTGTAGCAATTATGAGGGCAGTGCCCGAGACCCATAATGAAAGGAATATTATTCCCAGCAGGTCACTGTCAAGACTGATAATCAATAAGAATGCTTCTTTAAAACCGTCCAGTAAAGGATTCATGTCAATTTCTACCTTCTTGCATTCGGGGTAAACAACCGGTTGCCCTGTTCGTCCTGAAAATTTAAAATTGCCTTTTGTCCTTCTTTAGACACAAGCCAGTTAATAAACTTTTTTGCCTCTTCATACTTAACATGTGGATGCTTTGATGGATTTACAGCCATTATTCCATATTGATTGAACAATAATGGGTCTCCTTCAAGCAGAACAGCCATTTCCAGCTTATCCTTATCTTTTAAGGCAAGCCAGGTGCCCCTGTCAGTAAGGGTGTACGCCCGTTTTTCATTGGCTATTCTCTGGGTTCTGGCCATTCCCTGGCCGACCTCCAGATACCATTTATTCCCTCTCGGATCCAGACCTGATACTTTCCAGACTGACAGTTCCTTCATATGGGTGCCGGACTTATCTCCTCTGGAGACAAATGAGTTCTTATTTGTCGCAATCCTGCTGAAAACCCCTACAGCTAACTCCATGCCTTTTATGCCGGCCGGGTCATCTGAGGGACCGATAACAACAAAATCGTTATACATAACATCATAGCGATTAACAAAATATCCCTGCTTAACTGCTTTTAATTCCAGTTCCCTGGCATGGACAAAAACCACATCCGCATCCCCCCTTTTACCAATCTCGATAGCAGCGCCTGTTCCTACAGCTACCACATCGACCCTGATCCCGGTCCTCTTTTCGAACAGAGGCAGTATGTGATCGAACAACCCTGAGTTTTGTGTGCTTGTTGTCGAAGCGCAGCGTATCCTTGTCGGTACGACTCGATCCCGAGTTTCAGCAGATGCCGGAGACAATAAAATCACTAAAAAGAACAAAATAAAAAGAAAAGAAAATGTCCTGGTGTTTATGAGTCCCTCCTCATATGAAGCTAATGATGTTCTAAAAATATTGATAAATATATTTTACTGCTACGAATACTATCAGCAGACCTAGAAGCACTTTGATAAGCTTCTGAGGGATGAATTTCTGGCAACGAGCGCCTAGATACATACCTAGAAATCCTCCGACACCGAAAAGAAGCCCGAGAAGCCAGTCAGGAGACGCAGTTACACCCCCCTTAACCGGAAGAAAACTGTAGAATATCACACCTGAAACAGAGGTGAAAAAAGTGCTCATCAGCGTAGCGCCTGCAATTGTATAAACAGGAAGATGAAAAATTGTGACCAGGAATGGTGAAATAATAGAGCCTCCGCCTATCCCGTACACACCGCCTATAATCCCAATAAATAATGCAAATAAAAAAACAGCCGTTGTGTGGAAAGAAAATTTTTCGCCCCAGAATTCATATTCGGTTTTGGTAAATGTAACAGATAACGTCTTTATAACAGCGGAAGAAGGTATGCCGGAAGCAAGGTTGATTTTCTGCTCTGCTTTGCCCCGTTTGACGCTTTCCAGGAATTTCTCATCAATGGCATGTACTCCGGAGTTTTTGTTCTGTGTTTTTTTTACGGTATCAAGCAAAAGCCGGATGCTGATATAAAGCAGCGCACAACCCACGAAAAATTTAAATGTCTTCGGGTCCGGCAAGTAGAGAACTCTTACGTAATAACCAATAAGTACCCCCGGGAGAGTACCGAGGATAATTATCCATGTAAGAGGCCATGCCATACGTTTTTCTTTAATATAGCGATAGACACCGCTTGGAATAGCCGCTATATTAAAGACAAAGTTTGTAGAGCTGACAGAAGGGGTGGTAAAATTCAAAAAACTCATCTGAAAAGGGAGTAACAGAAAGGCGCCTGAAACACCGCTCATGGAAGTAAAAAATGAAATAACAAATGCAACAAGCGGAGGGATAAATATATACGTTTTTACACCTGATACTGGGAAAAAAATTTCCAGAAAATCCATTTATTCCTCCATATTATCCGGTGCCAGTGTTTAGTAAAAGTAAGAATCAGTGCATGTTTAAGTGGTTAGTGTAAGTTATACTAAAAAATGTTACGGGTTTCGTGTTTCGAGTCTCGAGTTAAACCCTTCACCCATCACTGTCTTTTGTTTTTTTACCCGTCACTCGCCTGCCCCGTGGTCCAAGTACTTTAAGGACTTTACGGGGTGTCTCGCAACCCGCAACGAGTTTTTGATTTTACTGACACTAAATTTACTGGCACTGATACTAATATCTGAGAGTGGCCTTGCATCCCTTGGGGTTCAGGAGAAGGGCAAATCCGGCTTTTATGCCTGAGACATGTATATCAGCTGTCATCATAGCATCAATTGAACAGCCTTCCCCTTCAGTAACTGCGATCCCGAGCCTTGAAACTCTTAACATTTTTCTATCATTATTCCCGTTACCAAAGGCAACAACAGCGGAAGCTCCAAGATCTTGTACATATTCCTCTTTCTGGAGATCATGATAATCTCCTTTTAGGATATGTGTCTTGCAACGTATATCCTTGAGCTCTGACCTGGCTTTTCCATAAGTATCTGAAGTCAGAATGTGTATTGTCAGCAAATCTGCTAATTTGTTTAAGTGCTCTTTTACTCCGGGCAGAAGCTTCCCGTTTACTGACAGTGTGCCGGTAAAATCAGAGACAAGATGTTTTAATTTAACCACTCCAAATCCGGATATGTTTATCTCTATCATGTCCTACCCCCTTCATACTTAAGTTGTTATTATAAATATTATCAGGCAAAAGTAAACCCCGTTAGAAGCCCTTCACCCACGCCTCAGGCGAACAAGTTTATAAAAGGAATCAAATATTTTTATCCCACATTCTTGCTTTCGCAAGCAAGCAACGGGGCTTTCTAACGGGGTAAAGCGATGATAATGTAATATTTTTAAATAAAAATTGGCATTTATTCTTCAAAACCGGTTTTTAAAGAACGTTCTTTTTTCTTTTGAGAATGCTGTCTCTTGTCAGCAAGCATTTTCTCTCTGGCACGTTTTGAACGTTTTCTCTTCTGTCGCCTGATTTTTGCAATTCGCTGCTTTTCCTCACTCTCTCTGCCCCTGATCAAACGCTCTATTTTTGCATGAAGAAGCAGCCTTGCATAATAGCGGTTCAGTCCCTGAGAACGTGTTCGCTGGCATTTAACCTCAATGCCTGTTGGAACGTGTTTAAGATAAACACATGTTGAGGCCTTATTAACGTTTTGCCCGCCCTTGCCGCCGGAACGAATAAATGATTCTTTAATATCTTTCTCATAAATGCCGGTTCTTTTCAGTTTTTGTCCGAGGGCTTTTCCTTTTTCAGAACTTACAGGAAACATAATAATCCCATCTTAACATGGATTTTAGTTTAATTAACTTAAAAGCATTTTGTTCATTTAAACTCTATTTTGCACAATTTAACCAGCGCTTCAGCTTCTTTCTGCAGTTGCAGGGCTGATGAATCCCCCTTTTTCAGGTTTTTTTCAATACTGTCTAAAATGTCATAAAACAGGTCCCATCCCTGCTTTTCCCTGTAAAATTTTTTAATTAATGGATTGGGTGTTTCTGTCAGGCTCTTGATTTTATCTCTTAAACGCCTGCTGCCAATCTGTAAAAATTCAGTTCCCTGGAGAGCGCCTTCTTCCGTATTTAGGCTAAATAATGATGATGTCTTTAAGGCAAATCTCAGATAAACAACAGTAAGAGGTATTCTTGAAACAAAACAGCCTGTAAATGGATCAATTGTGTTTTTTATGTTCTCAAACGACCACGGTAAAACATTAATATAGTATGAAAAGACCAGAATTCTGATATAGTCGCCAATTAACTTACCTACAGCAGCCTGTTTTATGGCATCAGAAGCAAAAGCCTCTTTATCATGACGCATAATCAGGCCGTCTTTATGAACATAGCGTAAATGTTTTCCGGAGCCGCCAAACAATATGGACAGAATGTATGCCTGATCTTCTGCCCTGCCTATAAATGTGGGAGTAAAAGGTCTGTATTTTCTTAACGCCTCTACCAGGATGCCGCAGGTTCCTCCTGTAACATGTATTCTATGTATGCACGAGTCTTTTCCGTTTATAGCTATATCTGAATAACGGGTTCCCATTTCCGCTTCAGTTGAAAGTGCCTGAGGAAGAGTGCTGAAAAATATCAGTTCATCCGCCTTTATCTCTTTTTGCGGGAAACACACATCAGGAAAAAACAGGGATTGATTAATATCTTTCTTGTTCACAAGTGCCCCGGCAATCATACCGAGCACAACTTCACTGCCCTGACTGTCAACCCCCTCTGCTCCCCACAGAGGAGTTTTAAAATGTTCAAAAGCCGGGGCACCGCTCTGTTCAACAAGTTCCTGCTGAGGGAAAACCTGATCAAGGTCGATCTTAAAGGTTCCTTTAATGCCGTGGTCGATAAGAACTTGCCAGAAAGCGGATATCGCTTTTAAAAAACTATAATGCCTGCCATATTCTCCATCCACACCCAGGATTTCATACAACAAGTCATATTCCTTGACCCCTAAATATTTTTGAGCTGCGGGAATGAGGATTTTTTTCACAATTTTGACAGTATCAGCTTCGGTAAAAACATATACATTTAAATGCCTAATGTTTTTTCCCTTTTTAAACTCATCCTCAAGATACTCTTTTATTATCCCCTGAAGTCCTTTATGGGTAGCAGAAACCGAAAGAACGCAGTTAAGCCTGTCCTGCTCTTCTATTGTTCCGTGTTGTTTTGCAAATTCTACAGCTTCATCCAGCCTCTCCAGCCCGTATAACGCCTCATTATGCTCCGTGGACACCCCGACAGGGATTGGATGGTCATACCAGAACAATTGTTCCTCCCGGGTCACCTGTTGTAAAACCTGTTTAAGGTAATCGCTTACAGGAAGGGTATTAATTCTTTCTGAAGCCGGCGGGACAGTAATAAGAATATTGGATGTAAATAAAAGCTCTTTTGCCGGACTTGTAACAGGAGAAGGATTTAGTCTGGAAACCTTTATTTTTCTTTTTTCTCTTAGCAGGTTAACTGTTTCTTCCCTGTTCCTGTTGTCCGACAATAAAGACCCTTCAGGGAAAAAAACCCTGAATATTTTCTCAACTGTCGCTTTGTAATCAACACGGTTCTCAGGATGAACAATCCAGGAATAGAGTTCGAGCAGGTCTTTTTTAAATCCGCTATCATCATAACACCTGCCGGATACTTCAGAACGTATAAGCTCAAGTCCCTCCTTAAAAAAACTAGCGGTATTCCCCCATGAAGGATGAGTCTCAAAATCATCTAAATATCCCGCAGCCCGATCATATAAAGGGTGTGCTTGCCCTGATAAAGCAATTAAAAATGCAGCATTCAGATTTTTTGCAACCGCATTACTTCCTTTATCTTCAGGGCAAAACTGTTTCGGGACATTGATTTTTGCTGTCGGATCACTGTCTTCGTCCGTACCTATTAAGTACTGAATAATTGTTTCTAACTCTTTTTTCATATTTTTTCTGCTAAAAATTTTAGTGTTGACAAATATAAATCATTTTAGTATTGTTATATTATCAGTTTAGTTTCTTCTTTTAAATCCCTTTTTTATGTAAAAGGCTAAACCTCCATAAATAATATTAGGACAAAGTCTTAAGACAAAAATCTATTTAAAATTAATTTCTTTCTGAAACATGCGTTCCTGCAAAAAAATATAAGTATATCCCTAAGATGAATAAAGCCAAAAACCAGGGAAACCAGATAAACAAAACCCATAAAATCTCTGGAGATGGAATGAATATCACGGAACTTAAGGAAAAAACCATTGATGAGCTGACAAAAACAGCTAAAGAGTTGAAGGTTGAAGGGGCAAGAGGTCTCAGAAAACAGGATCTCATCTTCGCGATACTTCAGGCCCAGACAGAAAAAACAGGGCTTATTTTTGGTGAGGGCGTGCTTGAGATCCTTCCTGATGGTTTTGGTTTTCTCCGTTCACCCGATTACAGTTATTTACCCGGACCTGATGACATATATGTCTCACCTTCCCAGATCAGAAGATTCAATCTTAGAACCGGCGATCTTGTCACAGGACAGATAAGGCCGCCAAAAGAAAGCGAAAGATATTTTGCTCTTCTCAAGGTTGAGGCTATAAACCACGAGTCTCCTGATGAAAACATCGAGAGGCCTCTTTTTGACAACCTTATCCCCTACTATCCAACAGACAAAATAGACCTTGATTATGATAAAAATGATTATTCTACAAGGGTTATGGACCTTACCTCTCCAATAGGCATGGGACAGAGGGGCATGATCGTTGCATCACCAAGAACAGGTAAAACAATGCTGCTGCAGTCAATAGCAAAAGCGACCAAGAGCAACCACCCTGATGTTCACCTTATAATCCTTCTTATCGATGAAAGGCCCGAGGAAGTCACTGACTGGAAAAGACAGGTCCCATCTGCCGAGATAATAAGCTCCACTTTTGATGAACCTCCTCAGAGACATTGCCAGGTATCTGAGATGGTCATTGAAAGGGCGAAGAGACTTGTTGAAACAAGGAGAAATGTCGTAATTCTTCTGGATTCAATAACACGACTTGCAAGGGCTTACAATGCTGTAATTCCGGCAAGCGGTAAGGTATTGTCAGGCGGTCTTGACTCCAACGCCCTGCAGAGACCAAAAAGATTTTTTGGAACAGCAAGAAATATTGAAGAAGGCGGAAGCCTGACAATCCTTGCAACAGCACTTGTTGATACCGGCAGCAGAATGGATGACGTTATATTCGAGGAATTTAAAGGCACAGGAAATATGGAGCTCCATCTTGATAGAAAACTCGTAGATAAGAGAATATTCCCGAGTATCGATATTAATGCCTCAGGAACAAGAAAAGAAGAACTCCTCGTGGAGAAAGAGGTGCTCCAGAGGATGTGGATTTTAAGAAAAGTCCTTCATTCCTTAAGCACTATTGAAAGCATGGAGTTCCTGCTCGGAAAGCTTACCGGAACAAAAAACAACAAAGAATTCCTCGAGATGATGAATAAATAAAACAGGATACGAGGGGTCTAGGGGTCAGGCCTGCCTGCCGGTAGGCAGGGATTCAAGTTATAAAATCATTTCAAATTCACCTTCACTCGAACCCTTGAACCCTTTGTCTCAAAGCACTTCAACCCATTAATTCCCTGAAATCGCTTATCACCCGAAATTCATTAGATTTTTCAGGCTCACTCAGCTTTGAATTTGCTCCTTTTTTAAAAAGCAGATATTTGATACCGTACTCTTTTGCTGTTATCAGAACATCCTCTGTATCATCGATAAAAAGTGTCTTCTCCTTATCAAACCTGAGCAGTTTTTGCGCCTTATTCCAGAATTCGATACTCTCCTTTGGATAACCAACATCAAAAGAACACAGGATGGAATCAAAATATTTTCCTATCATGGTCTTTCTGAATTTAATTTTTATAGCTTTATAATGAGCATTTGTTACAAGATAAATTTTTTTTCTCTGTTTTCTTAACATCTTTAAAAAATCCTCAACATGCGGGTGCACTTCAACAAGGTGTCTTACCTGTTCGGTAAGAGCGGGAATATCGAGATTGAGTTCACTTGACCAGAAATCAAGGTCAGTCCAGTTAAGTGTCTTTTCATGAGATTTATATGTTTTATACAGCAAATCTTTTGCAGCGCCAAAAGTCATATTATGCTTCTCCGCATATCTTTCAGGAACAAGATGCCCCCAGAAATAATAATCAAAATACAGATCGAGCAGTGTTCCGTCCATATCGAGCAGGACAAATTTTATATCATCTAAAGGTATGGATTTCGGCATTTTTATCTTCTTGTGCTTATAAGCTAGTGAATATTTTAACATTTTTTCTGTAAGTTATAATTATCAGACCGTCTGTAGACCTTCTGTGAAATTGTCCCTGCATAATATTTACAGAGCTGTTTGACGCAGCTTTATGTTATTGATAGAATTATTTGTAAAAAGAGAGCCGTATCAAGAGTTAGCATAACGCGGGAGATTCTTGGATAAAATTGCAAAAAAAACCATTCTGCTTACGATTTTCAGCATCTCTATGGCATATGCAGAGGCAGCTGTTGTTGTTTACCTGCGCTTAATTTATTATCCCGAGGGGTTTTCCTTTCCATTAAAACCTATACCAGACACTATAGTTCTTACTGAGATTATGCGCGAATCCGCAACCATTCTCATGCTTTTCTCTATCGCGGCACTTAGCAGCAAAAAGACATGGGAGCGATTTTCTTATTTCCTGTTCTGCTTTGGCATCTGGGATATTTTTTACTATATCTGGCTGAAAATTCTGCTTGATTGGCCTTCTTCTCTTTTCGATTGGGATATTCTGTTTTTAATTCCGCTGCCATGGGTAGGTCCTGTAATCGCTCCTGTTACAGTTTCATTACTAATGATTGCTTTCGGCTTAATTATTATTAACATGTTCCATCATGGCTATGAGTTCAGACCGTCGATGTTCTCCCGCATTCTCGCTGCAGCAGGAACAGGAATGATTCTTTTATCCTTTATGCGTGATACTGACGCCGCACTTTATCAAAAACTCCCACAGCCGTACAGCTACGAACTGCTATTTATGGGAGAGCTTGCTTACCTGGCAGCGTTTATGATTTCATATTTAAATATAATAAAAAAAATAAAATCTAACAGAGGTAAAAGCGGCTTATGAAAATCTGTGGTATCATAAGCCTGATTCAGATTAGACCAGGAGGTAAACATGGCGGAAATTAAAAGTCGCGCTAATAACCCCCTTCCGGGGATTGAGTATTCAGAGATTCACATTCCTGATGAACAAAACCTGGGGACCGGAAAGTTTTTAACCGTTCTTGAACCCAAATCAATGTCCAGAATCAACCCTATTATCAGTACAATTGCAAACGAGCCTGTGTTCAAATTAATAGTCAGCATTAATATTGCGGAAGAAATGGTTAACGTTATGCTCGGGAAAGATGATAGCTCCCCGCCTATTTCACGCGAAAGATTTAAGCTGCCTAAGAAAATTAATCCGGTGGAAATTCATGCATTTGATACAATTTTTAAAGAATGGAAGATAGAGGATATAAAAATGGATGGAAATAACCTGGAAAAAATATCGGCAGATTAATTTTTAAATTTTATAACGATAAAAACTACTCAAAAAACAAAATCCTTATAATGCTTCCCGGGCATACGAGCATTTGATGAAGAAACATCTTCTCACATTCTTACAATTATCTCCAGTGATTATCAGTATGCTATTGATTGCAGCTCATTTCCTGCGAGTGAATAATTTCTTTCTTGTGGCATTAAGCATATTATTACCATTGTGCCTGTTATTTCATCATCCGTTATCTGCCAGGATCATGCAGGCAGCTCTGCTCCTTGCCGCCATTGAATGGGTCCGGACAATTATTGTGCTTGCGTCTCATAGATCAGACATGGGCCAGCACTGGACAAGGCTTGCAATTATTCTTGGAGCAGTTGCCTGTTTCACATTTGTGTCTGCTCTGGTCTTCTTCTCAAAAACGCTTAAAGAAAGATATAGACTTACCAAAATTTAATGATTCTGTATTTACAGATGGAAAACCAGGGGAAAATGAATCTGCCTGACCGGTATGCAACTCATGCGGCAGCAGGCTTTGTATATTAATCGTTAGCAGGTCTAAATATCATCATCCTAAATATCATCATCCTGAATATCATCATCCTGAATATCATCATCAAATATTATTTTATTTAACGCTTAACGTTAAACGTTAAATGTAGTATAATATTACATAGATTAAATCTTTTAAAGACAACTAAAGGTAGAAATGCCAATTAACATTTAGGAAAAGCTCATGAGGAAAAAATTACATCCGGTCCACCCGGGAGATATTCTATTTGAGAAATTTCTAAAGCCTAAGGGTCTGAGCCAAAACAGACTCGCTATAAATATTGGTGTGTCTTCCCGGAGAATAAATGAGATTGTACTTGAAAAAAGGAAGATCACGGCTAATACCGCCCTTCGATTAGCTAAATTTTTTGGTACATCCGCAGAGTACTGGCTCAGCTTACAGTCACAATATGATTTATGCGTTGAAGCTGACAAACTTGGTGACAGTCTTAAAAAAGAAGTCAGGAAGTATTCAAGAGCAGTATAAAATATGGCATTTGTCAAATATTTGAAAATTATCGAGGCTTAACCTGATAATCTTCAGTCCGGAAATCTCCGGGCTTAAGTCATTTAAGATTTTCTTCTGCTATCTGCTTAAGATACTGTATGCGTTCCTGAATAACAGGATGGGTCGAGAGAACCGATTCTCCGGGAAAATTCGGCATATTTTTTGTTATACGCTGGAGAATATCCTGCATCGGCTTAATGTCCCATCCTTTACGAATAAAATAGAGAGCTGCGAATCGGTCAGCCTCACGTTCAAATTCTCTAGAATATTCGGATCTGGCCAGTATTGTAGGTAAGGACGCGGCAACAGATGATATCTCCGTAACATCTCCCAAAAGAGCGGCGATGATAAGAAATATACCTGCATTCTGAATTGCCATCCGTAATCCGTGACGTTCCTGTACGTGCCAAATTTCATGGAGTAGTATTCCCTCCAGTTCCCTGTAACTTTCTGAAAGATTGATCAGTTCATCAGTAATTACAATCTGACCTGATGGCAGGGCAAAAGCATTAGGTCCGACAATGGGACTTTTTCTAAACTCCAGGCGGTAATGGAAATTATCAGTATCCATATCTATTAATAACTCCTGAAACTTTTCTTCAAGCTCGGTGATCTTCATTGGCTCAAGAATTGAAGGCTTTAAAAACTTTTTATCAAGAAGTTTCATCGTCTGATAACTCAACTCCTCAGATATGGCGTTTGGGATAGCGTAAGCGGCTTCCCTTGCAAAGTAAGGTATTGCGTACACCTTGAAAAGCAATACGAAAAGCACCAGAACTGAGAGAGAGATAAACACCAGTTTCCAACGGCTCTCAATAAAATGGACAAACCGCATTCCCCTGTTCTTTCCTGCCATAACATTGATTACTGATAATACATCCACATCCTCAATTTCACACACAGCCCCATCAGGTAAACGTATTGTTTGGGTGGTTCTCCCCAGAGGCGGATCAATACTGCAGTTTTTCAGTAAGACTTTGCGGTCAAAAAGCGCATCTTTTTCCCGTATTCTGAGAAACCGGCTATCGCATTCAATAATTACTGCATACGGCCTGGAACTATTGCCGTCAAAATATGTTCCACTGAATTCGATCATAGACTGATCTCGAAATCGAAGAAATCAGTTGCTGCATCGCCATAGGCGCTCTCATCTGCTTCGGAAGCAGCAGTAAAGTCGTTCAGATCATGCCCGGCTATAAGTGAAATATTATCTACTATATAACGCATACGGCGTACCTTGGCCCATGGAATAAGAAGCCCGAAGGAGAAAACAATTGCAAATATATTAGAGACACGTATCCAGAAAAGGCTGACCCCATTAAGTGTACTTTCGAATCTTATCTCTCCCAGTTCTGAATGTTTCAGGCAGTAATTGGTAACCCATGCATAAATATACTGCTGGGCAAAAGTGGAAACAAACAAGAGCATCCCATATCCAAAAACCATCACAAAAACAATACTGATACCCATGTCAGCTTTATCCGGAGAAGCCCCTATTGAAAGCATCGCAGCAAAAATGCCCATAAATATTATGCTCGCAACAATCAATCCGGAAAGAGCAAACCCCATGACTAAATAGACAAGGAAAAAAGGCCCGGGTTTCCCTTTAAACGCATTATGTGTAGTGCCAAACGCAATATTATGGAAAAAATATTGTTTTTTCAGAAATACCCAGTAAGGTATGATCAGTCCCATGGTGAATGGGATAAGAAGTGGAATCAGCAAATAAACCCTGTAACTGCTGCCGAGAGCCCCTAAAAATCTGAAACGAATGTTTCTGTATACCGAGTTACGGCTAAAAAACCGGAGCGATTTATAGATAAGAAGGGGAATTATAAGCCCAAACAGCCCAAAAATAACCAGGCTGAATACAGGATTAAAGACTTGTGAAAGATAGTAAAGCAGCAGACCGCTGCCAACAATAACATATCCTTTAAAAATCGCTAAAGGATTGGCGGTATAATTGAAAGAATACCCGTCCAGAATTGTGTTTTTGTAGAAATACCTACGGTGTCTCACCTTTGCCCAGGCCGCGTATATACCAAATGTCACAATTGTGAGAAATGTATTAACGATCCAGATCCTGAAATATTCACTTCCCGAACCGGTGAATTCTATTTTGTACCGCTTCATGACAACTTCAGACTGTATTTCCTCTGCTGCCGTTAAAGGCCTGCCTGTCTCTCGTGTTTTTGATAGTGTATCTGCTTGACTGGTGCGAGCCGTGCGTTTACGTGCATTATAATTCTGGATAATAATAACCAATACAAGAATAATCGTTCCAAGACCCATGAGCCAGATACTTCTTCCCGCCCATTTCTTTATCCCCTCATATTTTCTTAGTTCATTGCCTATCTGTGTAACTTCGCTCTGAAATCTTTCATCTCCGAATACTTCGACAGCGCCGGTATCTGTGTTCACGGAAAAGATCTGAAAGAGCCCGCTGTCCGCTATTAAAATATTTTCACCTGCACGGATAATGTCAATCGGGATTGCTTCCTCTCCAAGAGGAATACGTTTTATCTGTATTCCCTCAGGATTAAATACCCGAACACCAGAGGTAGTTATTAAACGGTCACTCGCGGCAACCCACAGGTTATCATCTGAGTCAAAAAGAAGCGCCCTGGGCCATATATGCACAAGGTCCTTGCCCAGTTTCTCCTGCTTCTGTTGTATTTTTTTGATCATTTCCAAAAGGTCCTTCCAGCCTTTAGGCTCAGGAGAGTCTTTCTTGACCATTTCATCTATTTCTTCTTTTTGAAATAAGCTGGGGCGAAGCTTTATCGAGTTTTCAGTCTCAACAAATCTACCGCTATCGACCTTAAATGAAATAAGCTTCTTGTGAAAAGTATTGCTAAGCCATAACCGGCCGTCACTGTCCAATGCCATATCATTCGGATATTCAATATTTGATTTACTTTCAACCTTTGTTATCCTGGTTCCGTCCAGCTCCTGAACCAGTAATCTGTGATTATTAGTGTCTGCTATAAACAGAAGGTTCCTATCTTCATCAGCAAGAAATTTGAAGTTATCATTAATAGAATAACCGCCGGCAGGGGCTATCTTACGGCATGACAGGCCCGAATCATTACACCGCATTATGGTTCCTTTATCAATATCGCCAATAAGAATGTCCCCGTTTTTGAGGAGTTGCAGATCAGCCGGCTCACGGGTAATTTCAACACCTAAAAGCTCTACATGTCTTACCAGCCGGCCTTCATTTGTGAGAAAATACAGCTTGTTATTGATATGAACGCAGATACTCTTACCATTACTCGAGATATTGTCAGGGGGATAAATACCATCAGCAACCTGAATCGCCCAGAGGCGTACGCCCACACTGATAATAATCAGCAAAATCATTATTGCAGCCAGAGTATTCTGGAGACTGCTTCCCTTTCGCAGTGATTTTTCGGCAGGTTGAGAGTTAATATGAGTTTTTGCCTGTGAGCCGACTTTTTTCAATGTCTTCCCTGTTTCTCCAATCTTCCTTTTTTAAAGATAAAAACATTTAAGACATTAACAATCTGACACTCATTATATTAGATTTTCCTCAGATAGACAAATATATTTTTGGCAAAGGTTAATCTTTATAAATCAAATATTAATCACAACACCGCTTTATATTTTATATCTTTATATGCATATTATTTGTATTTAATATATCGCTTAACGTTTAACGTTATGCGTTATATATATACATTGACTAAATCATTAAAGACACCTAAATATAGAAAAGAAAAAAGGAGACCTCTCAAAGAAAACAAAAGACTGGAAGGCAGACTAACAAGATCGCAGCTCAAAAGTTATGGGAGCCAGACTTCCACAATTTTTGTATTTCATGTGTAATTATGGTATCTTGCTTTTAGGTGTTAATATGAATATAGAAAAAACATACGAATATATAAATGATTTTTTATATTTTGTAATCAGAAAGGATAAAAGCGGGGGGGAGGGTTCCATAAACTATTGTTCCGGTGTTAATCTAATCCGTTTTAGTCCCATTACAAAGGGCCGGCACGGTCTGTTTTCAAATCCTACCTTCAGAATGCTTCAACTTGTAAAACATGGAGTTAGTTCTCTGGCGCTGTCAAAAGGAGCAACTCCAAAAAAAATTAAGGGGGATGTATGTATAGGAATTCCTCCAACAAAAGATACCTGGTACATCGAATCCTTACTCATAGAATGTGCTCCTGAGTCACTGCCAGTGGAGATTATCAATTACTGCGCTATAAACTATATGAGAAAACTTATCAAAGCCTGTCACCTGCCGGTTGAACCGCCTGACAAACTGCCCGCACCTCAGGAACTTCAATCGTTTCTTGAGGATCTATGCATTAAATATGGCACATAATTTGATTCAGCCATGAGAAAACAACAAGAATATATATGAAAAAGAATGAGGCCAGGTTTTATGGAAAATTATGGAGGTGGAATATTATGGAGGTTCAACCTCCATAATATTGCTGCAAATCTTTGCTGATCTGGCTAATATTTCAAGAAAGGTTTTTCTGTCTCTGTCGTCTTTGAATATCTCTTTTCTTTCGTTTCCTCGACAGGTTTTGTGATATAAAGCGCCGGGATACTGTATCCTTAAAGGCCTTCCCATGAAAGAAGGTTAGTATATTGCTTCCTGTTATGTCAAATGTCAAGACCTGACACCTTTATTCCCTTCACCATTTTTTTATTGCTTTATTTACTTTAACTGTAATTCTATGTTCCCCGGAAATATCTCTTTAATACTGTTACCGTGAATTCCTACAGACAATATTTTAGAATAGTTTTCATAGAAATAAATTCTTTCATATTTAGAAAGTATGGGAAAAGTAATGATATGAGCATTAACATTCAATTTGTCTGTTATTTTTCCATCTTCAGTATTAATTCTAAAAATGACGTTTTCATGATCTACAAAAATTACTGATTTTCCATCAATAGACCATGAAGGAAATCCAAGATATTTATAATCACCTTGATAAAGTTTTTTCACTTTCTTTGTTATAGCATTTAAAACAAAAAGGGTCCAAAAAGTTTTGTTTTCCTCTTTTGCTTTAACAATAAATAATATTTCATCTTTTACGGGAGAGGCCTTTAGATATACAACATCATATTCTTTTGTTAATTTCAGCTCTCCATCATAATCTTTACGAAGATCACTCAACCAAATATCATTATATTGATTATATCTTTTTGTGTAAAAAATATAGTTTCCGTCATGTGAGATACTCCATGTATATCTATAGAATATTAAATTACTAATGTTTCTAGCAAATTCTCTTTGTTTTTTCTCTTTTAAATCGTATATATAACCATAATTATTAATATTATTTTTATAAAGTTTTTGATTAATAAAAACAACCTTATCTTTCAGTGGATACCCAATAGGAGCAACATAAGGTAATTTAACGAATTGCCTTTTTTTAATAATCTTATCAAAATCATAAGAAGCTATAATTTCTTCATTAAGAGTTCTATAATTTTTAATGGCTAATTCAATTCTATTTTTATTACTGCTAATTTTTCTAAACAAAATATGCATACTATCATTTGAAAAGTATGGTTCTTCATTAAAAGATTTATCTTTATTAGATTTTGTAACTATTTGAATTTTATCATTATTTAAGAATAAAATAGCGATATCCGCATTAGGTTTGTTGTAATAACCCCATTTAAAGTCAAAAACCATTTTTTCGTTATCTGGTGATAAAATTGGATTAGTAAGCATTATCAACGGTAACTTTTTCATTTTCTGCACTTTATTGAATGCAAATACCACTTGAGAAAACTGTATTGCAAGTATAAGTATTGCTAAATATAATATAAACTTATTTAGAGTTTTCATTTTTGTTATCAATTTATCTTCATTAGCAAATTTTTTAAGTTAATATAAAAAATTTAGTATTATTACATGAAACATTTAGATCGTAAAATCATTAATATGTTTTCAATCGTTTCAAAATTACCAGTGTTATAAACAACCCGGATCATCAGGGCAAGGATCCTCACAAAATGGATTATCAGAATCAAATTTCCCTTCAGCAACACATTTAAGTCCTTGCGTCTTGCACCATTGACCACAAGCAGGAATATCTTTACCTTGCTTCTCAATACAATGAGCACATTTAAGTTCACACTGCATTCTTTCCAGATCACAAATTATTGGTGAACCTTTTTCCTGCGTTTTCACCAAACCTAAAGGATCAGTAAAGTTAACTGGATTATTTCCGACATAAACATAAGAATGATTTATCCCTATCTCTAGACCAAAGGGAACCAAGCCAATCTGATCTTTACTTATAAACCTTCCAACACTTGTATCATAATACCTCGCCCTGTAATAGTACAAACCGCTTTCAGAATCGAATTCTCTTGCTGTATAAGTAAATGGCTGATCGATGGTTCCTGTTTGTGAAGTTATATTCCCAAAACTGTCATATTTATAAGTTTGGGCTATATTACCTGTTTCATCTGAGAGCGATGTTATACTTCCCAATGCATCTTTATGGTAATAGTAAGTCTGACCTGCTTTTTCAATCGCTAATGGGTCGTCAATACCAAGGTTATGGGTGTAACGGGCTGTAAGAGAATTACTTCCATCATATTCAAGAAGAATATCTTCTTTGTCATAAACATATCTTGTGACAGTGCCAGTGAACCATCTATTTCAGCTTTTTATTAAAAATAAGTTCTAAAAAATGATGGTATCAAAGAAATAAGTATTCCGATTCCCAATAAATACAAAACAACTATGAGAATTGATCCGATAGCCTTAGTAAATGAAAATCTGTGAGCTTCTTTAATTCCAATGATGAAAAGTATTAAAAACCATGTTGAAAAGATAAATTCTGACATTATATTAATTAACTTGCCATGAATTCCAAAAAATAATACTGGAATATCCATAAATATTATAGGAAGAGAAGAAAATCCAGTAACTATTAAAACTTCTGTAAAAGTAGCCGTACCATTAAGCCGCCGCCCCCCTAAGAATAAACATAAACATGCACCCAACCATACTACTGAAATAAAAATTAATAGGTATATAGGTGAGCGCAATATTTGAGCTTGGATATGATCACTATATTTTCCAAAATCAGCTAAATTAACACCTCTGCTTATTAATAAGCTTTTAGTTAGAATAAAAAAAACGGGGGGTAATAATAATCTATTCTTAACTGCTTCTCTGAATCCTACAGAAGGATTTATCAATATTTTTTTGGTAGTATCTAATGCAACTTTCCAGCTCATTTATTATTTTTACCTCACTAAGCTATACTCAACTTGAAGAATAAAAAAATCACTTAACAGCCGGAATTATGATCTTTACATCCCGTCCAACACCCTAATTTACCAGCATAGTATTCAACCCAACATCCAAGTGAAGCCAAATCACATTTTTCCCAGCAACTCTCTAAACATGGGACTATTGGTATCCCACGCCTTATCAACTGATATATACAATAACCCCAACATCCTGCTTTACATATTTCTATCCCTGAATCAAATCTTTTTAAACAATTCTTAAGTTTCTCATCAACAAATTTTATACAATCCTTATAACATTCACTATCAGGTTGAAGTCCTAAAGGATCTATTCTATTCACCGGATTATTTCCTACAATAATCCTGTAAGGCGTCCTCGGCTCAACAGGCAAATCCGTTTAAGTTTCAGTCAGTTGTAGGATTTTCCTCTATTTAGACCTCCTTCTGGTTTTT
>VAPB010531981.1_pt1 | contig 47274 bp, 72 predicted proteins | sample 3395101 | NCBI WGS metagenome assembly VAPB01 (sample SAMN08290433, study PRJNA428436) | hydrothermal vent metagenome | isolation source: Deep-sea hydrothermal vent chimney | place: Indian Ocean: Southwest Indian Ridge | reverse complement strand
TGTACCATTCAACTGGGGTGTTTTCAATTACGTTGAAGGACTCGAGAATCCCAGGAACTGCACCCATCATCTTTGCTGCTTTGGCGTTTTGCGATCCATGGGGTAGTTCGGATACAATATAAGTGACATGGTATTTATCAATAATTTGTTTCAATTCGGAGATGATGGTATTGGTGCGTCTTACAAAATCATCCCCTTCTCGGATTCTCCGCTTTTTGGCTTCAGGCTGGGTAACAATCACACCCGCTGCTTGAACCAAGTGCCCGTGAAGGACAGCCCACCCCCAAGCTGTGTAACTGGGATCACAAGTTAAAATTACTGGGTTATTATTTTCCTTCTTTCTTTTCATTATAATAGATTCTCAGATTTGATTAGCATTTCTAAAACTCCCAATGATTCCAGTTTCTCTTCCAACCATTCCACATATTCTAGAACATCTCCTCTTGTATGAAAAGAAACATCGACTTCACACTCAGAACACATTTCATTTACTTGGGTATCTCCGGTCATCTTGTTTATGGTTTCTAAACAAAGCCCAGTATCCCTCTGATATTCTAATCTGATGTCAATTTTGCTCATCCGATTTTCCTTTTTATAGGTTTTGCATCAGTCCTGTCCCGCAGCAGCACACCACCTTTGTTGACATGCTCCTGTTTTGCTGGAGTTAATTTTGCCATGGCTTCTATATCTCCAGCTGGACTGTACCACTCTTTAGTTGGTTCCAATGCTTCAAATCCTTGTGGTAAACTCAACACAGGAGGTAATACATGCATGAATGACTGAGCTTCCCCCCCACATGATTCACATTCAATTAGGAATGGTGTAGTACCGTCATGAATGTAGACAATGAGTACAACATGTCTGCAAGACTTGCAGATATAGGCATTGCGGTATTCTACGAATATGGAATCTGATTCATTTCGCTGCATTTTTCTTTTAGTGCTGCTCATCGTTTCTTTGGTTTACGTTCGACATAAAACTTTTCCTCAATAGCTTCCCATAAATCAATTACCTCTTCCCTCAATCTATCCTCTTTATCTTCATTCTCTATAAGTTGGATGCTCTTGTCGATTGAAATGTTAAGTTTCTTTCCGTTGACTGCATAATAGTTCAAGCCTTTGTAACGCTTAACAAACTGGAGATTTTCACGGATATCATCAATGCCGTACTTAAAATTAATCGTCAGGGTTGCATCCCGGTCCGGTTCCCAGGTGGAGTTCTTGAATACTTCAACTTTGATTACCACACCAGTGACCCGACTAACCTCCTTTCCTCCCATTGTTTTTATCGGGCGAATCTTCTCCTTGATAGCGGTCCGGAGGCGGAGAGAACTATAAAAGCCGATGGCCTTCCCTCCTGGTGATTTATATTTGGGGCCGTATGTGTTCATACTCTCACGGATCTGATTAGAGGCTACCATGAGAAAGTTTTGTTCAACCAAGGTCCGGCAGTACTTCCGAAGCCCTTCACTGAACTCCTTCGCTCTGCGTTGTCCCATCTTGTCCCCTTCCTTATTTTCCATTTCAAGTTTAGTGGAGAGCGCTGCCAGGCTGTCCGCGAAGATCCCATGAATACAATCTCCTTCTGGGTTCCAACCATCCAAGTGGCCAAATAGTTGCGTTACTGTGTCTGGAATGTGGTAGTGACTCTTCTGTACAGTGAGGTCGAACATCTTGGCAAATTGGTGGTTCAAACGAGCCTCTGGGTCAAGGAACTTGATTCCACCACCCCCCCGCTGAACCGCTCCCGCTATTTCACACAGCAGGACGGTCTTGCCGCTGGAATGAGGACCGAAGATCTCCACTAGTATGCCCCCTGGAATTCCTCCTCCCCTGATCCGACCTCCACAGATGGCCAAGTCCAGTAGGGTGGAACCGGTACTGATCATGGTTTCGATGTTCCCGTCCACCTCTGGTTTCTTCTTCACAGGAGTCATAGCATGTTTTTTGATCTGCTTACTGAGGGTTGGGGATGCCCGTTTCATGTTGGTTTGATTCTACGATTGAACTTTTTCACTATCTGATCACAAATGGCATCTGGTAATTTCTTATTCAGATTTTCCAGCCAATGTTTTTTGAACTGATGGAAATCTGAGGATGGATCTATAAATTGTTTCTTACTCCATCCTTTAAGAGCCAAACTCACCATCTCATCCATCATAATCTCTTCCGTAATACAGTTATCGGTAATCCAAGAACGTATAATGGACCGGAGAACTTGTGAAATGGAGAGGTCCTGAGAATGTGCGTACAGCCGGATACACTGAGCCATTTCCGGGGGGATATGGAAACCCATGTATCCTAAAGCTGTGGTTGATTTAACTGATTTCATTAATCCTCATTTTTCTCTTTTTCATCTAAGCAAGCATCCCACTTATCACAAGAATCACAATCATCCTTTGTATCCCCATCTTTTCCATATTTATGCCCATATTCACATTTGTCTTTCCCCGTTGACTTCTTTCTCCGTGACGGCTCTTCTTCCTCTTCTTCCTTGTCCTTATCCTCCGGCTCTGGTTTGGGCTTCCGTGATGCTTTCTTGCGTTTCAGCTTTTCTTCTTCTTCCTCGTCATCTTCATTGGGATCTGTTTCCGGCTTGCGGGCTGTTTTCTTCTTCCGCTTGGGCTTCTTTTCTTCTTCATCATCCACCTCATCGAAATCTTCTGTTTCAGTGTCATCATCTTCTTCATCCGGATCAATGTCAAAGAAGAGTGTCTCAAGTTCTTTGTATGTGAGAACTTTCAGAACCTTGTCCAGATCCGGAATGTCATCCTGAATGGATTCATCATACATTTCCTCCCGCTCCATAAAGTCAATCCGGCTTACATCGGCATAGGAAGGTCCCTTGCCCATCTTTTTGGAGTCCCAACGGATCTTCAGTGTCAGGCCTTCTTCCAAGTCCGGGAAAACCTCGTTGTTATCATTCTCTTCCAGTTCATCGTTTAGGAGATCCTGGAACAACCACCAGCTAATATCAAATATATGTGGCTTCTCATCGTATGATTTCCCATCGGGATCCTTCCCCGAAATCGGAATCACAACGTACAACACGCGATCCTTCGCAGCAAGTTCCTTGAGCACCTCCCGATCTGTTTCACCTTCTTTGGCCAACTGGGAGCGATGTTCACAAATAGGGCACGCTTTTCCAAACGTTTTCAGACACACAGCTGAGTCCTCATCCGGCCCAATGTTCTTATGAATCTTATAAGGCTTTTTGTACCAGGGATCCCCGACCAGACAATCTTCATATTCTTCATTCCGGTCTAAGTGTTTTTTATCCGAAATGATGTATGGCATGAAATCCAATTCACAGCGGCCTCCCGGCTCCGGCTTGAATATGTTTACACCCTTGGGCAGATTCAGGTATCCATATGAATTGGAAGCCTGTTGTTGGGCGGTCACGTTTCGTTTGACCTTTCCTCTGAATTTACTTTCTTTTTTCTTTTTAGTCATCTCTATTGGATTTACGTTTTAATTTATGGGCCACCCCTTCATTGGCGCGGCTGTTTTTCAATTCTATTTCTTCAGTGAGGTTTCGAGGTACAGACGGTCCGGCAAAGTACTGCTGACCATGGAGTTTCACAAGGTTTTCCAGGGCTGCTTTCCGAGCATAGCTGAACTCCTTGTAAGCGATTTCTGCTACATCAGCTTCAAACTGGGCATCCACCCATTCTTGTTTTGCAGCCTTATGACGTTTGTGGTTTCGGTAGTAAGATTCAATATTAATACCAGTAGGCTTTACCCCTTCTCCTAAGTATTTATCAGAATCTTCATTAGCTTCTTTGGTCAGTTCGGAGCGAACCAATTTGATGTTCTCTTCTGTTAAAGTCAATTCCTGCTTACATTCAGCCCAATGGCGACCGTATTTGAGGGCAGTACGGGCTTGATTAATCCATTCTACATCAAGCGCTTCAGCATCAATAATTATGTCCTGTTCGTAGTTCATGTCTCATATGTTTTTAATCGTTGATACATCTCTATCATTTCATTCACATCACCGATCCCGGCAGCTTTCTCTGCTCTTTTGATGTCATTACGCATCTGAGTGGCAGCAAACTCCCCATTAGGCGTATCTTCATATGCTTTGATAACTTCCCTGACTCGATTCATTTCATCCAGTAATGACTGCATTAAGTTTTTAGTTTCTGGCATATCTTCAATTTATTAGTTTCATAAAAAGCAGGAGGCAAAAACCACTATGAGGTTAAAAACCTCCTACTTCAGAGAATTTACCATACTGGGTAACAGCATTCTCTGACCAGAGCCGTTGCAGTCTATTAGCATTACGGTTGGTTTTTCATCTTCAATACCATGGTTCGGACACAACTTAAGCAGTTTAGTAATACCTGTTTCTAGGCGACCCACCGTATCATGCTCCCCACACCTCGATCTTAAATGTGGATGAGAAATCCCGCCAAGTACCACTGCTCGCCTGACTTTACAGTCGTGTGGTCACCAATATCCCTTGACTTTTCCTTGGGCTGCAACAAGACTTCTCAAATTTTCAAAGAACAAAGGAGGAGCGGCAAACCGTGACGTAGACCACCTAATTGCGAGAGTTACTTGAAAACAACTCCGCCCCTCCAGTTATGTTAAAAAGGGAGATCCTCCTACCCCCCACGCTTATCACATATAATAGAATAACAAGCCAAAACCAAGCCGGGATACCCAGTATTGTAAAAGGGTTCTACCATCTCCTCCATAATTAAACCCAACCGTGCATCATCCTTTCCGTTCAGTAATAAAGATTGGCAATATCCAAGTACACTCCGTCGGATTGACTCTGGTTGTTCCTCTTTCAATCCTTTAAGAATTTCAGCAACCCGTTTCCACCCGCTTCCTTTTACTAACAAACGGCACAGATCAATACTTTTGCTCACATTTTCAGCGGCTTTGGTAGCCCCTTCAATTTGCTTCTCCGGATCTAATCTCAGCACCACATCCAGGATCTGAAGAGCACTCCGGGGATGCCCCAGGCTGTCTTGTATAATCTGTTGATAAACATCCCGTCCCATTGAGGCATTTTCGATCTTGACTACCTTCCGAAGCAACTTCATCATCTGTGATTCATTCAACGGTTTCATCTCAAACGAGGTACACCGATTACGAATCGCGGGAAGGAGTTTTTGATGATCGGTGGTACAGAGTATGAAATATACATGCTTGGGGGTGTCCTCCAATATTTTTAAAATGGCGCTCTGAGCATCCGGGGTCATCTTATGGCACTCGTCAATCAGCCAAACAATCGCATTACTCTCCATTGCGTGGTATTGGCTTTGCTGAATGATTCGGCGTATTGTATCAATGCCACGGAAGTCTGCTGAATCCACCTCTCTGAAATCCCCTCCAGAGCTTCCAAACTCCCGAGCCAGGATTCTGCCCACGGTTGTTTTGCCGCATCCTGTTTCCCCTGTGAGAAGAAAAGCATGTGAGCAACTCTTCGGATTCTCAAGCATGTTCTGAATCGAAGCAACGACGGTTTGATTGCCTATTATTTCATTCAAGTCCTTTGGTCGGTGTTTATGGTACAAGCTCATTCGTTTCGATTTATTATATTATACAATGTTTAATGGTTTGCATTACGAAATCTCCAATTTCTTTTTTTCAGCCCAACTGGCGTCCACTTCACATATCTCTGTATCCACTTCAAGTGGTACATTGATCCAATTCCAAGCCTTGGGGAGATCTTCACACATCACGCTTTGTGCAATTCTGGAAACAGTTTTCAACTCTGGGGGGTAGATATCAAATATCAGATCATCATGAATTTGCCCAATTAACCGGCTCCGCCACCGTTCCTTTTGGGCAATCCTATCTATTTCTATTAAAGCCCATAAAAGACAGTGAAATGCAGCTCCCTGGATCGGGTAATTGATACAGTCATTGTGCCCCATTACCCCGGAACAGGTGAATCCGGTTTTCATTTGTATAAATCCGTTGCGCTGATAATCCGCCCACCATTTGTCTTTCCACTTTGTATAATCAAAATAGCGGTTGGCCCAAAAGTCCTGTTCGATATTCTGAATATGTTTGGTAAAAGCACCCAGGGATTTAATCCCGTTTTTGATCATATGATTGCTGAGGAACCCGCCTGGGATTTCTACCCCCTGTCCACCTTTCCATTTATTATGAGGAAGCTCCCCCCAACGACATGCGAGGCTTGGGGCACAATTGCCAAAATAATCACCATAGAACTCTGGAAATACAAATCCATTCTTAGCAGCATCTCTGAGATGAGAAAGCTCAGGAATGTTTCGATCAAAAGGATCTATCATAAAGATCTGAGATGCCATATCAGTGTGCATATCTCCATTTATAATATCATGAATCAATTTCTTGTCTTGGTTGTAACATGCTGCAATCCGGACTTCTAATTGCCCATAATCAATCTCCATTAATTGATGCCCAGGTCGGGGGAAAAGGGCACGACGGGTCAATTGCATGGACTCCTTGTCCCGCTTCGGTATGTTTTGGAAGTTGGGTCGGTCTGATGAGCTGCGGAAAGTCCGCACCAGGTGGAGGTTGAACGAGGGGTGGATGTATCCGTTGACCTGCTCCCGGCGGAAGCTCTCCAGGTACGTGTCCCGGTTCTTTTTGAGCTTGCGGATATGGATGATGTCGTTGAGTTCTGGTATTCCCAAATCCTTCAAGGTTTCTTCATCGGTGCTCCCTTGTCCACTACCAGTTGTTTTGGGTGGGGGTATCTTCTTAACCTTGTAAAGGAAGTGAGCCAATTGATTGTTTGAATAGATGTTGACCGCACCGTGAACCACGTGTTCCCAATGACGGAAGAACTTGGTGTCACGGATCTTCTGTTCTCCCCGCTCAATCTTCCTGGTGAGGTGGTTCTTCTGTGTTTCAATATAATCCAAGTCACATCGGATTCCGGCCCTTTCTGCCCGCGCCAAAGCCAGTACACCATCGTGCATCAATCGATATGCTTCCAGACTTGTTGCTTCCGTTTTCATAAAGTTGTATGTATATCAATATAGTTCTTCCCATTCCGCAGTAATTCTGCTAAGTTCAATGGAACGCAACACCTGCTTGAAGCAAACCAGTCTTCCATATCATCGAAGCTGATTAATGCATACCATTTAATTACAAGTGCTTCGCATTTTACTTTATATAGAGTGATTCGGATTGCTTCCGCTGCTATTTTCGTGCCCATGATTAAATCTGTAATTCAATTCCGTACCTCAATTCAATTTCAGCCTTTTTCATTTCATGGCACTCCCCAGTTTGATAATGAAGGGAATCATCGTATACTACTAAATAACAATCTTCAAAACCTGTTTTGATTATAGTAATACTCACAGCTTCTTCTTCTTCTAAGAAAGTTTCAACCCGTGAATCAATTTTCGTCCATTTCATAATATTAGTTTTTAAAACGGTAAAAAGTCATAATTAAGTTCTTTGATTTGCTTCATTGCCAAGCGATATTCCCAAATAGCGTCATAGGCGCAGTACGTCAATAACTTCTCCGGCCCGCCGGGTTGATCTAATAATTCCTGAATTCGGTTGAATGAATTACCTCCATGTGACTTTTCTTCAGCCGCAGGGGCTTTTAAATATGGAGTTATCTCAGAGGCATAATCAATCACTCCGAAATTAACATACACTTGAAACTTCAAGCCGGTGATTCCTTGTCGGTTATCTTGAACGTGAGCAGCCTGCATACTATCCCATTCCCAATTCCTGATTGAAATACGGAGGCGGATGGTTGTCCACGTGTCTTCATATTTAATGTTGTGGGCCATCTTACTGATAGTAGGATCTTCTAATATATCAGCGAAGGGTTTCCACCCCCCTTTCGTTTTGGGCATGAGGAAGGTGTATGCATGGTCCGCAGTTATTGCTATTGCGACACAAATGATACGATGCCCAGGACGGTGGGGTTTGAGGCCCGTCGTTTCGTAATCAAAAGCCATAAGGGATAAGTGCTCACGTATGGATGTTAATGGTTTTAAATCGGTGATAAAATCAATTCGCGGCTCCTTGTTTTTTGGAAAGCGGAGGTTGGTGTGTTCAATGGCTCTTCGCAGATCCGCTTTCCAAATCGTCATCACTTGAGCGTCCTCCCGGGAAACGTATGAGGGGTGGAATACGGGCAGGATCCAACACTTGAGATCCTGATCAGGTATGGCCCACCCTCGCCACTTACTGATTCCCCCCAAGTCCTTCTTCCACCGATGTCCGATGACGCTTTGAACGGCACTCCCTCCCAATAATATGACTACTTTGGGTTGGTATTCAGCGATGTACTTCAGAGTAGCCCTGCGACAACTGTTAATCTCTTCCAAGGCGGGAGTGCGGTTGTCCCCGGCTTCGTTACAAGGACGGCAATGACACGCATTCAAACTGATACAATCTTCAAACAGATCCACTCCCAATTCTTGCAGAGTTCGTTTTAGCAATCGGCCTGTCTTGCCCTGCCATGGCCTCCCCCGCTCATCTTCAGTACTATTATGTACAAAAATCCCATTTACAGCAAAATTATGATATTCTTCAACTTCCATATCATAAACTTCTTCTTCTCCTGCATATTCAATAGATATTATTTTATGATTGTCTATAAGATTGTCCTTTTGATCATCTAATTTGTTTTCATTTTTATGATGACACTGTTCTTTTCCTTTTAGGAATCTTCCTAATTTGTATTGCAATAGGAATCGTGATTCTTTAATCATGGATTTAGCAAATGGACCTATAAAAGAATAATCACGATTTGCTCTATGGAATGGTTGTAAGCTGTGATCGACTGATAGTCCTCTATTGAGAGATAAATAAATAGTATTCATATCATTTATCCCTTTAAATGGATCTCTTTTACTCGGTTTTTTGAGAAGAAAAGGGTGGTTGTTTGTTACTTTTATACTATTTTGAAGATGGGTTACTTTATTTCCATCAGCATACTTCCATTCATACGTTACTTTGAATACAGGTTTTGTGCCAGTTTTCCAAACTCGATTTACTTTTCCAATTGTTAATTTTTGATTCTGTATGTCAAAGGAATATACATGAAAATCTTTTCCGACAAGATCCTTCATAGCAATCCCATCCGGGTGTTTTGTTTTATCTCGAAAAGCTACTTCAATCAAAGAGTCTCCAGAAATACATCCTGGGGCTTCCCCGATAGTCATGATGTGTCGTTTGAACTCACCAAATGGTTTCATCTTCGGGCTGTTCACATTCTGGTACAAGCCGCAAGAAGCACAGCTGTACACCTTGCCGTCCGGGCGTGAGGTGCTTTGGAGTTCTTTATCACTGAAAAATCCGCTCATTTAAATAATTCTTTGAACATCTCATCCCTGAATGCTTTCAAATCACCGCTTGTCATATTAAATTGAAACGGTGGGTGGTAAATATCCCCATCTGTATGTTTTAGCCACAAACGATGAAACATGGTGTTGAATCTTGATTTTTTCATATTAAGTAGCCTTTAACACACTTGCGTATTTCCAACCGGATCCCTCAAACTGTAACATCGTATTACCGACAGTACAGGTGCTGCCCTCCTTGAGAATGTCTCGGAGGAGGTATGGGATAATGAGGAATGAAAACGGCTCCTCAGAATATTCCATATTCACGGATTCTTCAAACCATCCGCTGTCATTCTTCGCTTTGACCACTACCCGGTTCTTTTTCAGAATAATCTCCATCTCCTCTTCCAGCTCATCCTCCTGCTGAGCAAACACAGTGGCCCGGTCAATCACCTCAATCATGGTGATCGGGAACTCAATTTTCAAACCATCGAAGTCAAAGAACTTGTCCACATTCGGGAATTTGTCCACAAGGATCCGGCAGCTCAACTGGCTCTTGGCCTTGTTTTTGAAATGAATCCACCCTTCCCCAGCGGCAATCTTCGTGGGTTTCATCTTCACCACTTCTTTACAAGCGATGGCTGGAAGAATGAAATTGGATACAGGCACTTCTTCCCCAAGCGAGCATTTGGTCAACCGCCGATTGTCGGAGCTTTCCATGAACCCGTCCTGTCGGACATTCACCCCCACCAACATCGGGCGGGCAAGATCCTTGACGCACGTAGCCATGGCAAATTTTAGAAAGTGGGAGAAGTCATCAGGTAATTTTTTCCACCCTCCTATCTCACCAAGCTCTCCCAGCGGCATCCGGATTTCGTCTTGTAGAATGAGGCCAGCTTTGGCCCGTCCGGATTTGAAAAGAATGGTATTGTCCTCAATTTCAAATTCCACCTCATCCCCTTTCATCTTCTTCAGGATGGCATACAGCTCCTTCGCTTGTACAGCCCCTTCCAACTCCAAATCGGTGACTGGATGGCTCAAGCTGATATTATCGTTGTAGGACACCACACAACCTTCTATGAAGGCAAATGCGGTGGCCTGTTCAACGGTTTCCCGGGTTTGTATTCCGGGCTTGACCACTTCTAAAGCGGTCAACAGTTCTGCTTTATTGATTTTCATTTTTCATTGATTTATTAATTTATCTCTCTTTCATTAAAGATTCCACGAGGTTGATCCATATGTGATTCAATCCTTTTTTTAGCTGCTTTGAAATAATCTTCATCTATTTCGTACCCAACTAAATCTAATTCATAATCCCAACAAGCTATTCCAATACTTCCTGAACCTAAATGCGTATCAAGAATCTTGTCCCCCTCTTTGGTGTAGTTCTTTAAAAGCCACTTGTAGAGGGCTACAGGTTTTTGTGTTGGATGGATTTTACCATGATAATCTCTATTTGCTAATGGATCATATTTATATATCCTAACATTTAAATCAAAAGAAGTCCATGCTAATTCGGCCTCAGCATAAGTTCGTCTTTTGAATCCCTCTCCTTTATCCCAAACAATGAAACATCTTGTACCTTGCAATCCAAAGTAATTTCCACCCCAAATAATTTGGTTTCTTGAAATTCTAAAAAGCTCTTTAAAATAGTTTTCATTAGGCTTGCTACTATCCCAGTCTTTTTTAGGGAAATCATTAAATCCCTTATAGCCAACATTACCACCATCCATCCCTATCCCATACGGCGGATCCACGATAGCCAAGTCGAACTCATTGTCTTTCATCTGAACCATTGCATCCATGCAGTCCATGTTATGTAATACAATACTCACGCTTTGTTTCTTATTATTAGTGAATATCTCTTCCGCTTCTCCAGCGGGTTCATTTTACCCTTGAAGCGCTCCAACCCAACATTCCCCAAACTACCCCCATCATTCACTTTCTTTCGGGAAGCTCTGATGATGGGATCTTGGTAGAATTGAAAGCGCATAAATTCATCTAGAAACCTTTCCCCGGTCTTGGCTATACATAGCCGGTAATTAATGTATTGGTAATTCCAATCCCAGACGTTCACGCCGACCAGTTCCCAGTTTTTTCGATACATGTATTTGCGGCGGATCATTGTGTGTGGAAATAATATGAATTTGAGGATGGATTCCCCATCTTCTATGGCATCTACTCTCGGAGTAAACCAGTCCACACAAAGATCATTTAAAGCCTTCAAATCCATCAATTGATCTATATACATATAGTCTGGGTTCCCCCGGGGCCACTTCCTGATATTCTTCCGAAAGGTATTCCATTTCCCCCCCTCCATATTTTGGAATTGGGTTGGGTCAAATATGTATTCAAAGTCAAGGAACTTCGGTTGCCACATCGCCGGGTCCCGGTACAAATCATTGATATCGTCACACCAAATATTCATTCCTTTTGGAAAGGCGTATGAAGCATCCACTGGTGTCTGGGAGATTCGGATTGGGGTGAACAATAGCCAATCATCCGATTCTACCCACATCCAATGTTCATTCTTCCAAACAACCGCTTCATTCAAATCCAAATACGGTTGTGAAAGAAAGAAACTGGGGTCAATCCCGGTTATCATACTCTTCGTCAAATATTCCCTTGAAGGAATCCTTTGCGGTTTCATCTTTGTTGATTGTTGGTTTGTAATTGCCTGATTTTAATCTTGCGATTAAAGCCTTGGAAACACCTCCAGACTTGCGCGATTTTCCTCCCATAACTCTATTTTTTGCGTTTCAATTTCTTTTTTGAAATGTCGGGTTGTACCTCCTTTATTTTGATAACTTCATCATATAAACAACATGCTAAAATCCCTTTGAATGGGAATTTGGTATCATAATTCTCCACGAACACAAAATCCCCATTCCCGTCTATGGGAAAATGGAATTTCAGAACGTCCGTGAAAGTAAACAAGGCGTGGAAATCCCCGGTTTTTAGGGCAATCGGTCCGACATTATTTTCAGCCTTTTCTGATACTACACCCACTGTTTTCCCTTCTTTTGCTTTTGTCTTTTGAACTTTGATGATCCCGCCACTGTAAATGTTCCGTTGTATCAGCTGGATCTCTTCACCTACTTTAGCAATAAATTCGATATGGCTCAAAGCATCATCCAATAGTTCCAAGATCCCCCGGTCAATCGTCATTGTGACTCTTTCTCCGCTTACCATACCGGTATATTTGTCATACAGTTCTGAAACATCCATTGGAGTCAACTCGGTGGTGCCGCAGGTCTTGGTTCGCAAGTACCCATTCTTTTCAGAGGTGAAAATGATCTTGTTCCCATCCTGTTCAAATTCATTACTGTCATAATCATTTGCTTTGAAACTGATAGGGGGATCAAACATCGGTGGTTTTTCACCTTTGGCTCCTTTGGGGGCAAGGAATTTGAGAAGGACTGTGTGGTCATAGTTCATTATGAAGATATGTTTCTTCAATCCATAAATGGTATTTCGCAATCCCCCGTTTTGTTCTAGGGCTACTGCGTGCGCAAAGATCTGTTCTACTTTTCCTGTAATTTTCATATCTATTTGATTGTGTTAATTAGTTCAACCCGGTAATCATCATCTGGGTCATGTAACCATATGACCCCATCTTCATCCCGGCCAACCGCTTTCAACCCAGCGGTCCATCGATGAGAGTAGGCTACGTTGCCCCCCAGGTTCCAAAGTTCTTTCACATCCTGGCGAAGCTCTTCAGTCAAGAATCCGCCTTTGGTGTTTACATACTTTTCAAACATTCCCCAGGTAACATTCTTTCCTTTCTTGCGCTTGATGTACCGGGCGGCCATTACTGTACACCCATAATTCCATCCGGCATCCGGCCACCAATCCCCTACTTCACAACAGATGGTCTGGTCATTCGCCGGAGCATTCCCCATATCAAAGGTGCTACAACTGAATCCACGATCCCGGAATAGATTCATGAAACTCCCCAACAACAGGGATCCCAACGGTTGAGAATCACACCCGGTCATATAAATTCTATCAAAGTCATAACCGACGTTGATGAAGCTCTGTCGGATCCCGGGATTAAGCGCTGTGTATGAATAGGTATCGAAGGTGATATTGCGCACCCCGGCCTTCCACATGTCCTCCATGTATTGCTTGACTGCTTCCTCCTGATCATTGACCAGGAACAAAAACGGCTCAATCCGTGCTACAACACGTACTCCGGCCTCTGCCATGTTCCGTACTCCTTCCAGCCGGGCGGCATATGTCGGTGCTCCTGGTTCCAGCTTCTTAGTGATGTCTTCATCCGATGTAATGGCTGTAATGTGAACAGCAGACTTCGCCGGGTTCCTGGACAGGGCTTCTACATATTTATCAGATCCTACCAATGCTGCTTTTGTATTGATCATTACCGGGTAGCTGGTATCAGCCAGGTAGTTTAACATAGTCAAGCTCACTTCATCTTTTTCTTCCTGCTTTAAAAAGTCCTCAAAACGAATTCCCATACGAAGTGGTATTTCAAAGGCGAACGCTTTATTGGTTCCAAACAGTTCCCGCTTCCCGTCCATGTCCAGACTACGGAGCTTTTGCATTTTGTCAAGCTCCGCTTTATAGTAATCTGGATTACAGTGGCGAAAGCCCATCGTTTTGCTGTTATCGAAGAAGGCGGTGTATAAGGATGCTCGAAATGCATTTGCATAACAATATATGCATGCAAATGGACAAATGGTGGAATCCCACACATCAAGATTGAACGGCATCGGGCAAGCTGCGGCCCGGATCGAAATCTCCACAAATGAATTTATCTCCTCTGTGTTCAACAACCGTTCCTGCTTCCGCCATTCGTTCTCTCGTAAATTGAACTGGCTGTAGTTTTTCTTTCTCCCTTTTTCCCGGACGGCCCTTGCACGGCGTTTGGATGTTGCAAATTGTGTCATCCTGGGAACAATCCGACTCACATCTAATCTGAGATCATAATAATTCGGCAACTCTTTCATTTAAGTTTATTTTTGAATTTTAATAAGGTTTCCAATATTGATTCTGGTAATCCTATTCCATAATTTGTTAATTTGAAATCAGCAACCCGCATGTGATCTATCATACGATTTAATTCAATCCGACTGGCGGCTATGTTATGTTCTTGAATGGCTTCTTGCGGTTCCTCATCAAATAGCCCGATAAAAATATCATCATCATTTCTTTCTGGAGAGTAACCAGGACGAAGGCATGCCGCTCCCAACTGCCAATTCTTACCATAGAATTGCGTTGGGTAGGGCATAATTCCTTTTTCATAGTCTCCTCTGTTACCTACTTCCACACCATCATTATATGGTAAATGAGGTTTAATATAGTGGGTTTCCCACCATCCGGTTTTAATAAATATCTTTTTGATACTTTCAAAATCCCAACTTTGTTTCGTTCCACTCATAATTTCCATGTTTTAAATGTACACATTATTTTCCTATATTCCAAAATAAAATAGGGGGGTCCAACTTCTCAATATTTTCTACTAACCATTGCCATGCTTTCAAGTCATAGAATGGGTTGCAAGGGAAGGGGCATTTCTGCACACTGCGCTCCGTATATTGCCATCCAGGATCTTCTAAAATCAATTTGGTTTTTTCTGAAAACAATCCTGTGGTAGTTAATTTGGCTTTCTTTTCGATGTCCCGGAGCTTCCCAGCCATGGAACCAGTCCTACCCATTATCCCGTATATATCTGCCCATTGCTGTCTATGAGTAACCCCTCGCCATAGTCCGGCGGCAATTGTTCCAGATCCAACATTGATCACAAAAGTATTGATTTCATAGGGGAGTTTATTTAATGTTCGTATTACTTCTGCTTCTGTTTCTTGTATGGTTTCTTCAAATGGGATTCCCAAAGGAAGTAGGATTGCTTCCGGCCCAAACTGTTTTGCTAATATCTTTTTGCTGATATACCAGTTTACTTTCCCCCTTCCAGCTTGTATAGGGAGTATTACAGCTTGATGTTGTTTCCACTGTTTCCGATGTCGTTTGAGTGTATTCGGGGTGTTTTTATATTGTGGGTCAAAGAGGACAACAGTCATTCCTAATTCCTTACCAATCCGAGCAATTCCCCATCCCGCCATTGATATAGAAGTCTCTGTATATCCAACAACGGTTATTCCGGATTCTTTCAACTTTTTCATGTGGGTTACAATACCTCGCATTTTGGAGAATGGGGGACCATCTGGACAACACATCTCTTCCCTTTTTACGTTGACCAGAAGTTCTCCAACTTCATAGTCAATTACAGGGGTATTATTTATCAGTTCTAGGGACATATCCAGCATCTTTGAGTGTGTAAAAATCAGAATCTTCCCCCATTATAATAGAAAGCCCCTGTTTGATATCTCCAGAGCCATCAAAGGTAGCTTCCATAATTTCACTGGCTGACCTTCCTTCCTGGGCATACTTCTTGAAATTATGAGTATTAAATGTACAGGGGTTGGGTACATTAATTCCACAACAGGTGTTCGCCGTTTCTTTCCAATCTTTCCCGGAGTTTACAAAATCAGGGCACCCAAGTCGGATTCCGTGTTTTTTGGAGAGATCTAATAATTGACGTAGTATCTTCTTCCATCGGGTATCTTGATTATGATACCAGATAGCTTCAATATCAATATTGATAGCATGAAGCCGTTTGGCTACGAAAGCATTGAAATGGAAATTATATGTGTTATAACTTTGTATTTTGTATTTCTTCAATAACAATAGTACTTGTTCAAAATCACCCACTGTATGGTATCCAGGGATGAATGGCTCACCATTGACTCCAACCGGGATTCCGAAATCATGCATATGTTTAATATGCTTCAGGCGGGTTTCCGGTCGTGTGGTTCTTTTACGCTCAAGTATTTCCCAATCCTTATCTAATCCGGGAGAGATTACGGGCATAATGGTCACTAGTTTATTTTTTATATGCGCTCGTTTAATATGTTTTTCATACTCCATCATAATATCCGTATGTCTTGTTTGGAGCACAAAGGACCATTTATGCTGGGTTAGTAAATTAATGGTGTAACGGGAGCGGCGGAATACCTGTTCATCGTGTTGGAAGGGGTCCGCCTTGTTTCCAAAACGAATTGTCTTTTTTTGTTTTAATAATTTGGCTAGTATTGTCTGAGGATTCTTATTGCGGGGACCGTTGTAGAGCTTTTTGTCCAAGAGTTCCAAATCAACCGGTTTCAAATCCGTACCCCACACTGCATTTAAATTACGAAAATAGCAATGCCAACAATCGGTCATACAATTTCCGTATGTATCCAAAGAAAGTGGGAGAGGACAATAAAGCGAATCACCTCGGACAGTTAGACTATTTTTTAATTGCATCATCTCTTCTCTTTTTTGACCATTTTTTATTTCTGGTTGCATCCCCCATTTTTATTCTAACTTCTTTTGAATATACCCCAGTTTTTCCTTTATTCCAAGGAATTTGCCCCATATGAGTTTCTTTCATTTTCTTTTTGAAGTTTTACACAATGCTCTGCTTTTCTTTGTTTTAAATTAACAGCACTTCCAATATACATCTTACCATTATAATGGGATGTTATTTGATATACCAAAAGCACTGTTAAATTTTATTCTTTTCATTTCAAAATCACTTTGTAGGCACCTTTTGATCTGGCAGAAAATGCCCTAAAACAATAATTGCAAATTTTCCCATCACCCTACTTTCCTTCACACTGTCAGTTCCCCCCTTGGCCACCCACAGATCATTGGCTTTCTCTGCCATCTCATCCAGGGTTTTGGGCTTCTTTTTCAAAACTTCGCACAATGTATCCAACCTGGATCCCTTCTCTTCTTTGGATAGGGCCTTCTTTGCTGATGCTTTCTTCGGTTTCTTCATCGGCTCCTCTTCTGTATCATCTTCATCATCATCATCCGGTTCGGGCTTCTTCTTCTTGGCCGGTGCTTTCTTTTTAGGCTTCTCCTCATCGTCATCCTCCTCATCGTCATCCTCATTCAGCCATATACCCATTTTTTGGAGAGTTTCCTGAACAAGTGCGGCATTCTCTTCATCATAATCATCCAGGCTCCAGTCGATCTCTCTCATGACGTCCAAGGTTGCTTCGGTGAGTTCATCCTCGGATTCTAAAACGGCAGCGGCCTCTTTGATTCCCTTGATCATCCTTTTGACGTTGCTACCAGTGGTGTCGATCCACCCCTCATCTTTCTCTTTAGGATCAAAAAGTAGTTTGTTCAATTCTTTTGACACTTCAACTAGATCTTTTGTTTTCATAATAATGTAAATTTAATTAATAAAAATTTGTTTGTGATTAAAACATCTGTACTATTATACAATAATAATTAGTTTCTGTTATGAATATTTCAAATTTATTTGTAACTCCCTAAAAACGCACGTCCTGTATTAAGATTTTGTAATACGGATACACAAGAAGTAGAATCAAATTCCCCCTCACGAACTACAATTTCATTTATCCTCATTACTCCCAATTTCTTTTCCCGTTCTTTCGGGTCCTGATTCAACCCGTACATCGCCGTCACGTGAGCATACTTGCGCTTGTCCTCGCTGAAGTTCTTTCGGCTTAATGTTTCTTGTTCGTATGATGCGGCGTCAGTTTGGGTGGCGGTCACCAGTAAACAATTTTGATCCTGGGACAACGCCCTGAGATCCATCCATATTTGATTCTGCTGATGTCTGAATTCTTTCTCCTTTGTCGTGAGCAAATCTGCGTAATCAATCACAATCACGTCCGGGATAAAACCAATATCCCGCTCCCATCGTTGTAATATACTTCCAATCATTACAACACTCAACGTCCCGTTGGAATGAGTACTGAGTCTGAAACGTCGTTTCTTTTTGATAAAGAAATCCCCCCACTTGACTTTCGCCTCATTTACATCCACTGGATATTTGATCACCTTTCGCTCCACCCACGGTACTCCCCACTGGCGCTGTCGGAATTCCCGACAATTTCGACACGGGGCATAGTCAGGTTCCTCGATGAATGCTTTGATCAATCGTTCCCGGGTGAGCTTCTTGCGGATGTTCGTTTCATTCCAATCCTTCTCTCCGGCAAAGGGGCCGAAGTCACATTGACGGATTTCTTTATCACAAAGGTCCATTTGGTTTCGAATACAATCCACAACCGGGAGAAACACCTCCCCACAATATTTTTCCAATATCGGTTTTCGGGCCAAGTACGAACATATCCGTTTGATTTGTTGATTTTCAGTCATGTCCCCGGCCTGGAAGAATGCTACCTTGGATCTTTGCCGGGTGGACCGTATAGCAATATCCAACAACATGAAGCTCTTTCCCAACTTCTCTCTGGCCATAAACGAAATGAAGCCTCCCCGGACAAGCTGGTCATTCCAAAATTCACCCAATACTCCTGGATACGCGATAATTGGCTTTTGAGTGTCCGAAAAGGCAATATCCACTTTGAGGAGCACCTTAGTGTCACTTAGATCTATTTCGTTGACTAATGAGGCTGTAATGCCCCTATATGACACTGCGAGCGCCTGAGCTTCTTCCGTCTCCCCGCTATCCTTCAATTCCTGTACCTTTTCCAAATGTAGTTCCAGGTGGCGCTCTTTCAAATACTTGTCAGCGGAATCCAAAGTATATTGCAAGTTGAAACTCTCTTCATACTCCTCGGATAAATCCCGTAAATCATCCTCAATGGATTCGGCGAGATCCTTATCAATGTGCCCTTCCCGGAGTTTTTCAAAGTATATGGTCTCTATATCCAATCCGGGAGCCTTATGATATTGATCGAAATAGTCAATTGCCCACACAGATAATCGTTGAGCACTAACTGATTTCAGTAGTTTTGTTTCCCAGGTTGGGCGAACCTGTTGAAGAAATTCCGTGGAAACGATGCATCCTATTATGATTTGTCTTTCAATCATCGTCCTCCTCGTTATATTGAGCCATCAATTTTACCAATTCAGCTTCCTCATCAGAACTCATATAATATCCAGGGCTAATCATCTCACCCTCAGAAAATTGTTCCAATCCTTTAATAGCTAATTCAAGTAATCTTTCTTTCCATTCAATCATTTGTTTACCTCCTTTCATTAGTATATGTCTGATTCTGTTGCATCACATCCACCATCCCGACTTTCTCCCAATAACGTACCCATGTTATCTTCCACGTATCGTTTTAGCCCTCCTTTCAGATAGCCCATATCATACATGTAAATGAAGTAGTCAGCCGGGGTGTTGGCCAGCTTTTCTCCTTTAAACTTGCCCCAGGGCATCTTGTATATTGGGTCATCATATGGATTCGACTTCCGTTTGGGTTTGGTTCGTTTCATTTGTACGGTTTTTTGATTATTATTTTACACATCCGTTCAATCCGGCTGGTAATTCTAAAATCCCCGAATTTTTCAGAGAGCTGATCCAATGTATGATTGGAGGTGAAGATTGTATGCTTCATATTTTCATATCGGCGATCAATCAACAAATACAAAATTGACATAACCCAATCAGAAGGGCGCTCACTCCCAAAATCATCCAACACCAGAAAATCGGCATCACTTAATTGATTTAAATATACTTGTTCATCACGATTCGGATCATCCCAAATAGCTTTGATTTCATTAAGGATTTCCGATGTTTTGAAAAACAAGATGGCCCCATCCATCATTCCGGGATTCAAGTATTGGAATTTCAAAGCTTCCAACATCATCCATGCCGCCCAGACTGTCTTGCCAAAATTAATATCTCCATATACGAAATAGCTTCCTAGTTTCGGGAGGTTGTTTGGTGGGGTCAGGATTTCCATATCCCGTTTCAACCGGGGAGTAAAATCAGGAAGCATAAGCGGTCGGATATATCTATTCCAACGGTCTTCTGTTCTCATAATTCCATATCTGGTTTACGATGTTTTTTTGGGGGCAATCCTTCTCTGGTGTATCCAACTGTATTTTTTGCTTTAATACCCGGGCCTGTCATAAGTTTCGGATCATCCATCCAACGAGCTTGATTCACCCAAGTAGATCCGTGTGGTATGTAATTTTTGTTTTCCCACTGGATAGATTTTTTTTGTTTTATGATTGCTCGTTTCACTTCTTTCCAGGTGGGCTTATCCTTTTTTGCTTTTTTACATAATTTTTGCCAAGTTACGAATGCTTGACCTTTCTGGGCTTTTCTTGGATACAATTCCCAAAAGGAATCAAATTGTTCTATTTTTATTTTTTCATCTTCCACCGAAGAAGTTTTATCTTCTCTTCTCTTCTCTTCTCTTCTCTCTATTAGTTCAACATGTGTTGAACATATGTTCTTTTTAGCTCTTTTCATTCGGACTTTCCCACTAGTAATTCCAGCCAGTCTTCTTTTCTTCGTAATAATGCCAAAGGCTGTTAATTGTTCCTCTAAAAAAGGGATTATTATTTGGTCATCTTTTATTTTAAATACATTTTCATTAATTAATTCTTGTAGTTCTTTAGAACAGTTGTTAAATCTTTTTTTAACATCTGTTGAACATATGTTCCCGTCATTTAACCAATAAAAGGCACATATGTTAATAAACAATCCTTGAGCTTCATGGGAGCATAGGGTAACTCTCCCCTTTATCCACTCAGCAGGATAGAATTTGAAGTATGGTAACTCCTTTGCCATATTAAGCTACTTTTTTGCCCGTATGGTCGCGTTGGTGCCCTTTAAACTTCTTTCTGGGTGGGGTGTAAATTGGGTTGTTCCACCATATAAGTAACCAGGGGCGGTCACTCGTTCAACCACCCGTTCAAATTTGGTACCTGCTTTCATTGTTTTTGCTCGCCCACCTTTGCTTGCTTTCAAGCGAATTACTCTGCGGTTTCTCTTCTGAAGATTCTGCCGCTGCTGTCTGTTGTTTGCCATTTTTGATTTCACTTAAAATATTAAATTCACTCCAATTCCATATTGAACACCCCCAAGTTGGTCAAACTTAACTAAATGTACTTTAACGGCGTTCATACGTTGCGCCCCAACGATCCAGATAGGTACACCAACACAAAGCCCTATACCGCCCCCATAGAGCAATAATGCACCATTAGTGCCCTTACTTACCCCATTATCTATTTGAGTGTATGTAGTAGATGAAACGATATTATTAATACCGTTAGAGTACATCACAGAACCTACGATTAACATAGCACTGGAGATAATCGTAGTGATAACGCCGCCTTTCTGCAGTTTGACTCCCTGATCGAAAGCCATGTTTAACTGAACTTGATTTAGCTCATTCATGTTTGTCACGCCGTATTGACTATACCATTGCGCGTTTACTGTTGAAGCAAAAATAATTGTAATCAAAATAATCATTGTCTTTTTCATAATTCCTAAATATTTAGTAATTGTTTGGTTTTTTTTAATAAAATGAGATTCCATTGGGAGAAGCTATTCGAAGATTGCAAAGTTCTTGTATCTTCCCTTGCTTAAATTTTTCCAATCTTCGTTTTGCATTTTTCATATTCAGTGCTTCAAAATGTATATCTTTAGAATTGATATCAGCTCTTTCTACTCCCAAATCTTTTGCTATCAATTCTTGTTTTTCTGAATCCACAATTAGATTAATTGAATTCAGTTCCGTAGTTACTACTTCTACTAATTCATCACTGATGCTGAGATATGGGCGGTACGCAAATAATTTCAAACCTCTTGTTCGGAGATAACGACCAATGAGTTTGTATTCCTGTTTTTCATTTTCAACAAGTTCTTGTTCTGTCTTGCTTCCTTTTTGATTAAAAATTTCAGGTATTATTTTCATAACAGTTGTTTCATTAAATGGTTTGCATCATTCTGAGACATACTCCCAGGATCTGTTTCTATATTTTCAATCCAAGCTTTCATATTCCTAAACTCTAATTCAGCCTTGAGTTTCTCTGCCTGTAAAACAGCCTGTGGCTCTGGATCAAATAGAATGATGACTTCATCAAAATGTTTCTTGATCTCAAGAACTTGGTAAGGTGTAAAATCAATCCCAAATACGCCAAATGATCGCATGCCCAATCGCCATACATCCGTGATTCCCTCCACACACACTCCACGCCTTCCCCACTCTAGAGGTTTTCCATACAAGATCCTTTGGTGATGGATGATCTCCCGGGCCATAGGACATGCCATGTATTTGAAGTCCGGGGTGGTTCGCATATGTCGGGTTTGAAAACTCACTTCCCGGCCTCCCCAAAAGATTGGGGCAAGTATCCGGTGACTGTAATTGATCTTGTCCAGGTATGCAACTGGACCGGTGCCCGAAACTCCCCAAACCGCTTTAAGAAGTTCCGGGTCAAACCCGCGCCCAACTAAATATTGTTTATGATTTGATTTCAAGCATATTTCCCCGGAAGGATATTTGAATGGGGTGAGATTGATTCTGGCTTTTGGTTCCTTCCGGAAGCGGCGGGAGCTGCCACCGTATGACTTGATAATTTTGCAGGCTTCTGGGAGGGAAATGTGTAAGAGTTTGGATATGACTTTGTCTGGGAACTTGCTTCCACAACGCCAACAATGGTAGTGGTCGGTTTCTAAATGGTATCCTAAATGATAGCCTGGGTTGCCTATACAAAAAGGACAGGGTACATTGACCCAACCAGGCCTGGTGTGCTTCTCCCCTTCTGTGGCGAGGTCAATGTGATAGTCTGAATATAGTTCTAAGATACGCATGTTATATTATACATCCTATTTCTGTTTGCATTACGATCTTTTTTGTTTCTTGGATAGCACCCCATGCTCTTGAGTGGGTCCATCCCATCTTTAACAGGTGTCGGAAGATAATTCCACGGGCTATCTTCGGCGCCACATTGGATACTTCGCCGTTGGTCCTCCGGATGTAGTTTGATATTGTTTGAACGTCTGGGGGGAAGTCATTCCCGAAGAACTCATAATGGGGGGCACGTTGGTACTCTTGTTTTCTGAATTCCAATTCCCAGATGATATTCTTTTGATATTGTTCACTTCTCACAAAAAATATCAATTCATAGGTGATGTATTTATATAGGAATGTGGTGCGTTTGGCTCTTCTGTCCTTCACATTGTAAAATCGCATTCCTTTGCAATACAACAAGCAACATTCTGAGTACAGATCCTCAAATGAAATCCCGGTCGTAAAATGGAAGCTCCAGGCAATAGACCGGATTAGCTTCATGTGGTCAGTTCTAATCATTTTTCATATATTTATTGAGAGATACTTTGTTCATATTTTCAATTATATCCGTGTTAAATATAACTCCGGATGGTACATCAATCCCACTGTACCATAAAGTGTCTAATGCAAATTTCTGATCATAGAAGTATGGATTGAATTCTACCCCATCATAATCTTCATTTACTTGTTCCCAATTAATCTCTCGAAGGCGTCCCCACACTTCTATTCCGTACTGTTTAGAGAATTTTTTTACTGATTCTCGGGTGTTGAGATGTAGTATATTGTTCTTGATAGAAATATCTATGGTATACATATAGGTAGTTACCCAACCCGGCATTTCGGATTTGCACCAGTCTAACCATGCATTTCCTATGGCATACCACAGTCCTTTAGATTTGAAAGAATGTCTATTTTGATTCGTTGGATGGATTTTGATTAGTTTTAGACTTGATTCATTCGTCATATGGGTTCTGATTATTTGATTCATTCGTCATAGTTTTTGATTAGTTCCATTAACAAAGATTCTCGCTCAGGGGCTTTCCCGTCCAGAACCGCATCCATTACTTTCTTTTTATCATCCAGTAGTTTTGCTATCTTTTCTTCAATAGTGTCCTCCGCCAAAAGGTAATATATGTTCACTGGCTTGTCCTGTCCGATTCTGTGAGGTCGGTCAGAGGCTTGTGACAATGCTCCTGGGGTCCACGGATATTCGATGAAGGCCAGGAGATGAGCGGCGGTGAGCGTTATTCCAACCCCAGCCGCTTCGATCTGTCCAATGAAGAGCTGTGTTTGTGTCTCATTTTGGAACTTATCTACCGCCAGTTGTCTATTCTTACCAGTCACACTCCCATCGACCTTTACTGCCACGCTTTTGAACTCCTCCATCAGTCGGTCAATAACGAACTTATGGATAGCGAACACAATCAGCTTCTCCCCGCTTTCCAAAACATCCCGGATCCACTCCAACACACCGTCCATCTTTCCCTGGACGGCCAGTTGCTTGAGAGTTTCGATTTGGGCGATGGCTTCTGCGTTGGATGCTCGTTCAGCAGCAGCAGCCCCTTTTCGTTCGGTGATGAATTGTATGAAGTTGCGTTCAGCTTCCTGATACTCTCCCCGGTTCGTGAGTTCCATCGGAATGAAAGAAAATAATTTTGGGGGAAGATCCTTCATCACTTCTGATTTCAACCGGCGGATCATAATGGTACGAACCATGGTATCATGAAGCTCTTCTGTGTTTGAAGCTCCTGACGTATCTATTCCGAAACCGTTGTGGTGGGCATCACAATACCGATTAACATAATGCCGCCAGTTGGGGAACATCGTAGGGTTAATCATTTGAATGGTATTGTAGAATTCAATAGGCCGGTTGACTATTGGGGTTCCACTCAAGAACAGTAGATGGCGAACTCCTTTCACGAGTTTCTTGAATGCTTTTGTGCGTTGGGCTTTGTTGTTTTTTATGTAATGAATCTCATCACCAATTATGACCTTTGGAAGGATGTCCCGAAGGAAATCAACCCATCCGGTGTAGGGCACTTCCCGCTCCTTGATTTCAATGAAGACTTCCCCTGTTTCTTTGTCCTTGGTTTCCTTTTCATATTTCTCTTTATCATTCGTTAGGATATCATAATTCACTATCACGATGTCTGGGTTGCCGGTGATCACTTTAGGTTTTCTCCCAGAGAGAATTTCTACATCAGGGCGGTCCATCCACATGTGTGCTTCCCGCTCCCAATTCAATTTTAAAGATGCTGGTACCACTATAATCACCGGACGTTTGTGAGGATGAAGTTGGCACCAGGCAAGCGCTTGGGCTGTTTTACCCAATCCCATTTCATCCGCTATGATAACACGACCGTATTTGGATTCAATGAATTCCACTCCGCACTTTTGAAAGTTAAACAATTCCATTCCCAATCCGGGAATAACCAGCGTGCTTTGGGAGAGATTATTCAGGCTCTCCCGGTTCTTTTGAAGGTATGTAATGAGGGGGGGATGAAGATCCCACCCCCAATTGCGAATCTTCTCAACAGATTCTACATTCAACGGACATGTCCAGAATCGCCCTTTGGGGTCCCGCTTCTTTCCGATCAATCCCCTGATCCGGCTTTCATCGGTTTTAGATTGTGTAGTAATCCTCACCCCAAACTCCCCGCTTTTGTAGCGGATCATTACTGCATGTTTCCTCACCCTCTTAGTTTTTTGGAACCCCATTTCTTTTTGTTGCGGTATCCTCGAATAATTATTGTTATGGTAAACAAGAGAATCATAATAGGTAGTGTGATGTATAGATTCAATAATCCGATTGCTTTAATAAAGTCCATTTCAATAAGTTTAGTTATATTTCATTTTCACTTAAAATAAGTCAGTAAATGATCTATTAGAATATCCACATCAATAATCTTAGCAACGTCCCAATCAGCAATCTTAGCAACAGCCCTGATAATAGTCCAGTCAGCTTTTATTATGATGTAACTAGTTTCAATATGTAATTCAATTCATCTAAGTCCATCTTAAATTCATCATCAGGATCAAGATAGAAATGGCTATCTTCAGGAGGTTTGATCAGTGTGTGATGACTCCATTGAGATCCACTTTTGGCTTGGTAATTTTCTATAAGTATTCTGTGTAGGTGATTTAGGGGGTGATTGGTCAATTCGCGTAATAGGTAATTCCAATGTGGGATATGTGACCAGAGCTTCTCTTTCATCCTATCACTCTCAGCCACGTATGCCATCCAAGCCATGTGATTCAGTACGTAAACAGGAGTGCGTTTTGATAGTCCAATCTTTGCCCACCATTCATACTTACGCTTATGTTTAGCTTTACCTGTTTCAAGATATTTCTTCCAGTGATACAAGTCAGGTCTGTTCTGCCACCATCGTATTTTAATATCTTTGATTTGTTTTCCCCAATTATTCAAAGACATTCTAAATGTAAACCAATCCATTACCCACAATGCACAAATCACTCCAATTATCGGATCACGGGTAATACTGGTTTGATGCCTATATTTGCGATACCAAGTTGAAATCCCTAATTTGTATCTGAGCCTACTCCATGTGTAGTCAAACCAATTCTTAGCACAATTTACGCCTTCTAATTCATCAGGCCATCGCTTACCTATTTTAAGCAGATCAACACATTTTTGCAGCATCTCTGGTTTATGGTAAACCAAGGCTGCTTTTGCTGATCGTCCGATGCAATCCCCGATACCATCAGGGTAGAATCCATACTTGTCAGCTTCCCATTCAGGAGATCGGGCAAGCATCATTCCTGCGTTAATGTAATAATAGTTTTTCATCCAGGTAGTGGTTGTTTACTTGTATTTTTGTTTATCCATCTCCATATCCATCTCCATCTCCATATCCATCTCCATATCCATCTCCACTGATCTGCTTAACCTGCCTTTGTTGTAGCCATCTCACGCCCGTAATAAAATCTGCCGTAGCCCATGCCCTTTTTTCACCATATGCCACTCTAGCTGACCATTTATTTGCAGAATTTTCAATCTCTTCCTCACTTACCGGCTCAATGTGTAGCGCATTGATTTCATCTTGGACATACTGTTCTGCAATATTAGCACACTCAGATGCAATAATATTTTTATCTGGGCTTGTATCTAACCAGTTTTGAAACTTATTTATCAATCTCCTTCTTTTTTCTGCTATCATCTCTTTGGTTTTTGGTGGATTAATTTAAAAATAATGATCAGAGTTATAATCGCATGCTATTGAACTTTCATTTCTCTATTGTTTATCCGTAGATGCGGGGTTAATAACCTCATAAACATAAGTCCACATGCTACCGCAATTAGGACAACTCCAAACACCATTTTTTAAATAAGTAAATGTTTTATCATCTTCTGTAAACTTACAAGTCTCACATCTGCGGATTACTATATTGTTCATTTGGTGAATTTATAATCACATGACCTACATTTATGACGAGTTTGAAAGCTAAATATATCATCAGAGCTACACATAGGACAATTACATTTATCAAGAACCTCTCTTGTCGGTGCTTCGATCTCTTCAAGCCTTAAATTCTTTTTCATCCACTCTTTACGCTGTGGACCTAGATTAATTCCTTTCCAATATGTTATTTCTTTTTTCATAATGTCTCACTTTTACTTAGTTCAAAAAACATTCTTATCTGCGCCCTTACGATTGGATGCCAACAAGACATCTCCGCAATTTCTTCTGCTTTTGGTTGTAATTCTTGTCTTATATCATTCCAACAATTGTTATTATTTCTGACAATCGCAGCATCTTTTTTATTTAGGAAATAAGCATAATATTCACGCCAATACGGAAGTCTATGTGTTATTAATTCAGCACATTGAATGTTGTAATATAATGATAAGACATACCATCCAGCTTCAATGAACCCTCCGGCTTTGATGTACCCTTCGGCTTTGATGTGCCCTCCGGCTTTGATGGACCCTTCGACTTCAATGGACCCTCCGGCTTCGATGAACTCCCCGGCTTTGATGGACCCTTCGGCTACGATGTACCCTTCGGCTTTGATGGACCCTTCGGCTACGATGTACCCTCCGGCTACGATGTACCCTCCAGCTACGATAGACATTCTTGTTTCGATGTACCCTCCGGCTTCAATGGATCCTGGTACGTAAACAGAAATCGTAAATTCAACATCTCCTTCCATTATGGATAAATTACCATCACCATCAAGTAATTTATCAAGAACTTTATGGGTGTTGATTGTTGTTTTCATAATTGTTTTTTTTGATGAATAGTTCATTCATTTTAAATCAATCCGGCTGCGATACGAAGTGCTTCTATGATGGAATTCACATTTCCCGATGACCTGATTTCTTTCTTATATATTTGTTTAGTTAAAAACGCTTCGGCCTTATCATACCTTTCCTGAGCATCGTGTTGGGTGTATTCTTCCATTATAGATATGACTTGTGATCGGGATAATCTAACCCTGCCATCATTAAGGTTTGAGTTTTTTTTATTGTAATATTTTTTTGCTTTCATAATTTCTGATTTATCAATTTTTAAGCGAGAAAATCTTTTCCTTCAGGAGAGGTAGTTCACTCGATTGGATGGGAAAATCCATCCCCTGTTAACCATAGAATTGCTGTTTTGATACCTTCTTCATAGGTCATCCCGGAAGCGGTGCTTTCTCCGGTTTCTTCACTATCAGAACAATGATCTAATAGTTTATTAATTTCTTTTTCTGTTCTTTTTATTGCATACATAATTTCTGATTTACTTACATTTTTTTCAATGTATTTTTATAGACTATCTCTGCATTTTTACCAGAATGTAATCTCCAAAATTTTCCATCAAATGAAGGGACTAATCCCTGTTCCCACAGATCAATAGACGGTTTGAGAGGGTTTATTCCTTTTTTGTGTTCAATTTTAAAGAATGACGTCGTATATGCAAGGACCGAAGCCCAAACCGAATCCCCGATCGAAGCTCTGACCGAAGCCCTGACCGAATCCAAGACCGAATTCCCGACCGAATCCCTGACCGAAGCCCAGACTGAAGTCCTGACCGAATCCCTGACTAAAATCCAATCTTCAAGCAATCTTGATTGTTTTTCCGTAACGTTTTTTACCATAGGTAATTCAAATGGGTGAATGATAGGTTTAATGATTAACGGCTCAATGATCTTTTTGAAGTCTAACCTTTCCACCCATTGTCTGGCAAGAGCCTGGTCATCCTTGATATTGATCTGATCTACAACAAAGTTTTTCGTTACCGGGTTGTATTCATACTTATTAACCTTATCATCATCGAGCTTATGAAACTCACTGATTGAAGAATGAGAATCCGGAGAATAGCTGTGAGGGTTGTTTTTCTGAAGTTGTTGTCTTTGCTCCCAATTGAAATAATATTTCTGATTTCCTTTTGTATTGAAGGAGAAAAAATTACACATGATTTTCAAGTTTTAAATGGATGGTTTACGATTTATTTTTTATATAGCGTACCTTTTTTACACATTTCTTTTAATATATTCAAATCTCGTCTCAGAGGGTATTCATCAGCGTTTTTTGTGGCATCAATGAGGGGCATGTTGCTAGTCACATTGCTCCATTTATTCAATGTAATGGGACTGGTATATATTACCCGGTAGTGCCCATGTCCGGAAAATATAAATTGAAAATCTGATAGTTCTGTTTTCATAATCCCCATCCTTCGTTAGGCATTAAACTTATATATCGCTCAAGGTCATCCCCACCTGATACTATATAATCCCTAATAAAATCATTTTCGGTCATCCATAAATTTTTATCATTAAATGACTCGAAAATATTCCTGGCAGTGCAATAGAATGCAAATTGTTTTGGGCCATCTAGATTAACCTGCTTCTTTATGTCAATAAATCGTTTCATAATCCCCACCCTTCGTCTGTTAATAATGTATCTCCACGGGCTGTAATAAACCGCCACAGGTGCCATGTTCTTCGTTCGTTTTGGTATTGGCTGGTGGCGTCCAGTAAAACAGAATCAATTTCAAAGATAGGGGCGATGGTATCAATTAATATTACATTGAACTTTATTGTCCTGGAATTTCCGGTTCCGTCAATTGCTACAATCCTAACTTCCGTGACCACTCCTTCAACCAATGATGTTCCGGAGTTGGGTTGTTGATAAAATGAACGAATGTCACAATTGTCAATCGGTGTAATGGCTTGGGTGAAATCAGGAAGGGAGTAGGTGCATGAATCATTCACAAAGTAGATTCTGTCTTGTAGTTGAGACACTAATTGAGAATAACAGCATCCGGTCATGGATGTGATAATGAGTAATAATAAAATTGTTTTTTTCATGTTTTTGAAATATTAGTTTAGGTAAATTATAAGGTTTTCAACGGCTACATCATTATCAAACAACGTGGTAATGATCATTGCTTCGAATGTACCTTCGATATACGGACCGAAGATTGTAATTATTTCGCAGGGTTGATAATCTTTGAATTTGTGTTTCATGGTAATCTGTATTCAAGTTTTTCAACGGCCTGTGTGCCTAAAAAAATATCAGAGTGTAAACGGAAAACAAGACTGTCGCGCACATCATGCGCTTTGTAAAAAATCACATGATCATTGTCCAGGATCTTTACTTCATAATCCACCCACATTTCAATTCTATTTTTATTTTCCCATACAACTGATCTTCCTATAAAGAATAGTATGGATCCGAAAAAGAGGAGTAACATTACTCCGAAAAGGTTTTCTTTTTTCATGGTAGTTGTTTTTGATTTATACGAATTAAGGGGGAGCAGATCGTATTGCCCGCTTGTTTGTTTTCATCCTCTATTTGAGAATTAATATTATCCCGGATTCGCTTGATTATCTTTTCCGGACCTGGGAAAGGGAGTTTAAGTTGGGTGTTCATCGGTTATGAATGTAGGCCGGTTCATATCAGATCGGCCTCCAAAGATGGAATTCCTTGATAAATCCCGAAGCATCCAGTTGGCCAATCAGCGAGTGAGAGAATACAGTTTGGGCCTCTTCCCGGATCTTATTCCAATCATGTGCGGTTGAATATTGGTTTAAGTGGGATGACATAAATCTTTTGAGATGGTCTAATGTTTTTACTCGTTTCATAGTGGTTTGATTTTTAATAAAACATTTCATTTTCGACGTAAGGCAAAAACCTTGGTTCTTTTGGACCGATGCGGGGTCGGGCTGCTTCCGCTTCCCGGGCTTCATTGATGGTTTTATACATTTGTATTGCTTCCTGTTCTGCATGGTGGAGTGCGATCAATTGCCTGGCAATCTCCCGCTTTGATGGTTTGTTGCGTTTCATGATTAACTTTCTTTAACTTCAGCGTCATAATACTCAGCAAAGTCAGTTGCTTTTTCTAAATCATTGAAGTATTCAATGTAACCTGGTCGAACATAAACATAATACTTTTTCATAGGGGTTTTGGTTTATTTGATTATAGTTACTTTGTTTTCATGTAAGGAACGAATGCGGCCCCAAGGCTTTCCATCCTTTTCAATTTGACAGTAATACATCTTGGAGTTGTAAAAAGTGGGGAAAGGGTTTATGTAGTACATTTTACTGCTATTTTTGAGGCGTTCATTCTCTTCTATTGACGGAATACGACAAACAGAATGAACGATGTAAATGCGACCAGTTGATTTGAGTTGAATTTTCATAGTGGTTTGTTTAAGATGTGTAAATTTGGAGTGCTCTTCTAGTAGTTTTTACGACAGTTCCAAGTCCATTGCTCATTTTGTAATTTTCTAATACATAAGCAACATCACTTTCTTTTTGGCTCCCCTTGTAGGAAAAAGGATTTGGATCATTTCCGTTTATAATTTTATGAGCGGGATAGATAATTGAAACGCAATTTGATAAAGTTATGAATTTGCATCCTTTGCCTATTTTAGCGGCTTTTAGTTCAGCAGTTAATTTTGTAGAAGTCATAGCGGTTTAATTTTCAAAGGTCATTACAGTTAGGACCTGCTCTAAAGAATAAGAGGCGTACTCTTGCTTTTCATTCTCCATGTAAAGAATAGAGAAGAGACCGCAATTGATAAATGTACAGAGGACATTTTTAAAGGTAATGCAGTCAGCCTTCTTGTTTCCGGTTACTATTTTGATTGTGGTTTTCATAGTGGTTTTTTTAGTTATATTGGTTATTATGATAATTGGCCTGATTCTATTGCGAACCTAGCTAAGCAATAGGCCTGCTTTTCGCTTAAGTGATTTTTATTGAACATCCAATCTAACAGTGATTCGATGAATTTATCTTCGGTTCTAAGTGATCCAAGTCTGGATCGCTGCGTAGTGTTCATTAGTTGTTTTCATGATCTCTATGTTTAAATTATAGTAAGTTCCTCTTGATTTTTTAAAAGATCATTTGAGGGGTGCTGGTTGGCGTCTTGTCGGATAATAATACGGCCATCTTTCCAAATTCCAATTACAGTTCCTTTGGAATCTTTGCGGAACATACTTTGATACAATACTCTGGTTTTTACTTTCATGATGCGGTTTGGTTTTTGTTAATAAAAAGAATAGCGGCTTCAGTAGGATTCGAACACTACAACCCGTTTCCGGTTTCCTGGTTCCTTCTTCCGGGCTATCATCCGGAGAGGTTCAGCCGTAATATGTTTTTGTGATTTATTTACTCTGTGGTGACGGTTCTCCGGGTCCCGTCCTTGAAAGTTCCTTAGCTCTCTTGTCTCTTCCTCCTCTCCGGATCCGTTAGTGGATCTGTTCCTTGTCTTGGCTTTGAAGAGGCCCGGGTCCCGGGGTGAAATCCGGCGGCGGTCCTTCCTTCTCTCCTTACGGGATTTGCTCGAGGGGAAATTTGGAAAAAGTGGGAGAAATAACCGAAATACCTTGGAGGGGTCTGAGATACGGGGAACTTGAAGAGGGGTAAAAGTTTGGAAAATTAAGTTCCGGAGGCCGATTTTTAGGAGCTAAGAGGCTCTTTCTCAGGCGGTTATCATCAGGATTTCAAGGAACTCAGGCAACCTTTTGTGGTCTACAAGTTAAATATAAGGTGAAAAATTTAATTTTACTGTATAAATTTAATTTATTTTTGGGATAGTTAATAATTTAAAATGATTATACATTATTAATTTGTTCAAATATCCGTATATTAAGCGCAATAGAATATACGAAACAACGCGGAAAAAGAATCTCAATCCATTCAAGATGGTACGCAGAAGAAAAGATTCCAACATCCGAATGAAAAGGACGGCACTCAAACTCATCCCCACAGAGGTGGTGAAAAAAAGGAAGGTGTACGGATCTTATCAACCATGGATGAAACATGTGGCTTCAGAAATGGTAGGAAAGTTGGGCGCACGCACTTGTGACTTGGCCACTGTGTTTGAAGTAGGGGAATCTACTATTGATCATTGGTTAAAGAACAGACCTGATTTTGCAAATGCTGTTCACAAGGGTCGTTTAAAAGCAATGACCAAAGTGGCTCAGTCATTGTATGAAAAAGCAATCGGGTATTCTCATCCAGATACTCACATAATTCCCAACCGAGTGAAGGAATACGACGAAGAAGGAAACTTGGTAAGAGAAACAACAGAAGCCCTCCTCATACCTATCATAAAACATTACCCACCAGACGCTTATGCAGCTAATAAATTATTGACTGTGTTGGCACGAGCGCAAGGGTGGGCAGATGTATCCAATATGAATGTTAATCATATGCACTCCGGAGATATTAACATACATAAGGTAGAGGAATTGAGTATGGAAAATCTTTCAGATGAGGTAAAGAATTTATTGTTTGATATTAACATGAAACAATTATCTGATGCCCAAAACAATTGACGCCCCATATCGTACGAAATCATTGCTAAAAGAACATCATGAGGTGGTGCAAAGTGCATTACAGGATCCGTTGGCGTCGATGAGGGCCTTGACAAAACAATCCTTATTCTATTTCATACAATATTTCTGGAGCACGTATTCACAAGATACGTTTATTAGTAACTGGCACATAGAGGAGTTGTGTAAGGAATTGGAAATAGTAGCAAGGAGAGTAGGAGGGGGTGAAAAAAAGGAATACGATCTAATCATCAATATCTCCCCAGGATCAACGAAGACAGCGATGGTGAGTATATTCTTCCCTGTGTGGTGTTGGGTGAATTGGTATTGGATGAGGTTTATAACAAGTAGTCATAGTTCCACCCTCTCATTAGAGTCTGCGGAGTATAGCCGCGACGTAATTCGCAGTGAAAAGTTCAAACAACTGTTTCCAGAAATTGATATAAAACAGGATAAAGATTCAAAGTCAAACTTTAGGATCGTCAAAAAAGTACCAACGGTGGCTGGGCAGTTGCCACGGTTAATGCAAGGTGGGGGGAGGGTGAGTACTTCCGTTGATGCGAGGATTATGGGATTCCATTCTCATATCTACATCCCGGATGATATCATTGACCCGAAACGAGCTTTGTCTGAGGTAGGAGTAAAAACAGCACAGGAACATCTTCAAAACCTTTCTACTAGGAAAACCGATAAAGAGGTTTCAACGATGATAATGATAATGCAGCGGTTGCATCAATCGGACCCGACTGGGTTTTGGTTGGAAAAACATAAAGACAATACACGCCATATATGCCTACCTGGTCAGATCCGTGATTATGGTAAATTCCTTAAACCACGGGAGTGGAAGAAGTTTTATATAAATGATTTAATGGATCCCAGGAGAATGTCTTGGGATGTGTTAAAACATATGGAAGCTGATTTGGGGCAATATGGTTTTGCCGGCCAGGTGGGCCAGAACCCAACCCCACCCGGGGGAGGGATGTTCAAGGTGGATAACTTCATTGTAATTGATCGGCTGAGCTCCGACACCAACATCGTCAAAACCGTCCGCTACTGGGACAAGGCCGGTACAGAAGGAGGGACCGGAGCGAGAACAGCGGGAGTGAAGATGTCTGTAATGAGAAGTGGGAAGTATGTAATCCATGATGTTAAGAAAGGCCGCTGGGAGACTCATCAGCGGGAACGCATCATCAAGAGCACCGCAGAGGTGGATGGCCCACATGTGCGGGTAGGCATTGAACAGGAAGGCGGAAGTGGAGGAAAGGAAAGTGCCCAGGCCACTGTGAGAAATCTAAGTGGATTTAGCGTTACCAAAGACCGCCCTATGGGGGATAAGGTATTTAGGGCTGATCCATTCTCAGTCCAGGTGAACGAGGGGCAGGTGATATTGATTCGTGCTGAATGGAATAATGATTTCTTACAAGAAATGTCCCTTTTTCCTTTAGGCACATTCAAGGACCAGGTGGATGCCGGAAGTGGAGCGTTCAATATGCTAAGTGGTAAACGGGAGGTGAGAATTATACGATAACATAAATATAAAACAAAATGGCAAACACACAACAAACCAAACCACGTTATGAATACGTGACCGTCACTGAAGGCCCCCCAGCGGATGGGTCTTGGTGCAATGGCGTAAACATGACAGGACACAAGACTGATGAGTTGTTTTTCAGCCGAAGGGGAGGAGGTAGCGCAACAATTTCAATTCAATTCAAAACTGGAGAGAGCGGAGCAGCGTGGACGGACTACCTCACGGATGTGGATCTGAGTGATGGCGCTCGTTGTATCCTGGACGATCATGGTGCTGGGGTACGGTGGCGTGCTGGTGTTAAAGAGAATGGATGGTCCAGTGGGACTGTAATTGTAGGCTTTGATTGGTAATCATGTCACTACGAGATATCATACGACCTGTACTGCGCCCTATAATGCGGCCCGTACTTTGTAGCCGCTATGGGGGGGCAGGAGTTACGCCAGGAGAAGAAGCCGGAGTGGCGATGTTTATGGCAATCGCTCCGAAGTTCGCAGCTTTGGTCCTGAGTGATAAGATTAGTGGTACCCGGCAACAGATAGCATCATTAGGATTCGCATACCGAAACATATAAAACAAAATATTATGTCACAAACAATTATTGTAGGGAGAACCGGGAATAGTTCGTATAGTGTTGGGAATGGAACCCGGAATATCACCATTAGCGGAATTCCCTGGACGTTAGCAGTTGAGGATATCGCATTGATATTTGCTGACACACAAAATCTTCTATATCATGCCCAGGGAGAGGATATGGCTAAGTGTACGGTCAGTAGTGGGGTGATTACTATTGATAGTTCATTCCCGGTCCTGGCTACGGGGGATGTAATCCACATTCAGTTATTTGAACCTAATCGTGGAGTGGATCAAGATGGGCACCCTCTTGTAACGGTTCAGAACCAACCACAGGATGACTACACTGATCCTGAAACTTCCATCGCCGAAGAGGACCAGGCTGATGCAGCGGTTAGCCGATATGTCATACCACTCCAAGGCCATAAAGAATTCAGTCTTGATGAGACTTATTTTGCTGACACCGCTGATGACACTATCACCCGGACCATATGGCTGACCGATGATGCTGCGGCAGATGACTCTGCTGATACAGGTTGGAAAGACAAGACCAATGCCCTGACTGGGTCGGCCTCTCTGGTAACAACCAATACAACTCAGACTGCTTTTAATCTTTTTGTAGGGGACAAGAAAGTCGTTGCCTTGAAAATGATGATCAGACTTGCATATGTCTATGGGGGTGTTGGCGCAGCAAATAATAGTGCTGATGTCATATTAGTAAAACACTAAATAATATATCATGATAGGATTCAATAATTACAATGTTGCAGCACCTGAACCTCCCACTGTGGAGGAGATTCTTGCTGCGCTAAGTGGAGAGCAGAAACTTGCCGTACTGGATGGGTTTGCACAAAAGGTGGTCCCTGTCAACTGGAGACAGTGGATGAAAGACACCTCTCCATCAGTTAACAACCGTGTGCCCCGACAAGCCATTAAGGCTCTTTACGAGGCTATTGATGCTGTTGAGGGGTGGTGTCGTACTGAAATGAGGGGTGAGAGAGTGGTTACCGAAGCGGTGATAGATGAGCAGACAGGTGAAGAGACTTCCCCGGCTGTGTACAATACCGCCCCATCTGGTATTGTGGCCTTGCGGACTGCCGTGTGGACTGCTTTTACAGGCGTTTTCACTTCGGGTGAATCATCTTCTGTGGTTAATAAGATGGTTTTATACTCCTCTATGGATGCTCTTGGGGAAGCAAACGGCACATGGACGATTTATTCTAACGGAGTGAAGAAGTAATACAAGATGGGTTATCGCAGATACAAGCCGAATGACAAGGATTTGATTTTTGCAGAATACTTCAATGACGAAATTTCTGTGAGAAGGAATGGCGGAATTCCAACAGATGTGACGTTTGATAAAGGAGTTGCTGAGTTTAATGGGGGTAGTTCTTTGATAAATTTTGATCATAAATTATATGGAAATCAAAGTTTATCAATTCGGATTCGATTTAAAAAAGATAGTTTAAGTGCGATTGGATATTTATTTGATTTTAGATCTAGTGGTGGAACATTAGGAAGCGGATTTGCATATATAGCTGCAACCACAGGGGTTCTTGTAAAGCAACTTGGTTCTGCTGAATATTTAAATGGGGTTTTGGATGCAAGTCCTACAATTGTAGTCGATACTTGGTATGATTATGTGATTACAGGTGCTACTTATAAGACTGGGACAGGAGCAAATCCGTTTATTGTGGGAACTTATCGAGTAGTTAATAGTAATTGGTTCGATGGAGGTATCTCCCTCATTGAAATCTACAACCGCGCCCTCACAGCAGAAGAGGTTAGCAATCTTTACAACTCCTCCCGGTATAAAGTCCCGCAGTTGAACACAGCAACTCTTTCCCAAATTCTCGACGTTTCAGCGAGGTCCGGGGTGGTGAGGAATAAGTTTTCAGGAGATACTATTGGTGGTAATCTTGTCCCAGAAGTTGTCAATACTTCGATGGCTGTTCACAAGGAAGGGAGTATCAGGACGATGCTCTTTGATGGTAATTCGTCAAAAGTGGATGCAGGGTCGTACTACGATCTTACAGGTGATATTACAGTGTTGGCTTGGGTGAAGCCTAGAAGTTATGGAGAAGGTGGGGCGTTCAGTAGTTATATGCTATCTAATTTACAACTTGTACTAGGGATGCAAGAAAGTAATACTCGATATTTCTTTGTATCCGCTGGACTTATTACGTTTGCTTATTCTGCTGCTGGATCTGTTACTATAAATGAATATCAATTATTAATTATTACAAGAACTGCATCGGGTATTGCTAATTTTTATATTGATGGAGAAAACAATGGAACCGTTGATCAAAGTAGCGGGACTCCTGTAGCCGGAACGGAAAATATACATATTGGAAATAGATTCACTGCTACTGAATCATTCGACGGCCTCATCTCAGAAGTCAAAGTATTAAGCGGCCTCATGACAGCGCAGGAGATTTCCAGATACTATTCGAGTACTCGTCATTTATATAAATAAAGAGAGATGAGCATGTACGACACACGATACAGGGGGCACAAAGAGATGGAGTACTGGCTACGGAGTTTAAAGTCTACAGGGTATGCCGGGTTCCGTAAGAGTTGTCGCCCGGAGTTTAAATCGATTAATGAATAATTGAGATATGAGCAAGATATTTGAATTCAATCCACAGAAAGGATATATTGACCAAGTGTCAGGAGCGGTTGGAGTGAATACCAATGGTACAATAGAAAGGACTGAAAAGGGATTGGCGTGGAGGGGGAATGGTGTTGATACTAATATAAATATTGCGGATGTTTTTACTGATTATGATACTGCTTTTTTATCAACATCTGTATTTTCTATTTATGGAATATTTAAAGCTTCAAATGTAATTTCGCAACAACAAATTTTAGCACAACGAGGTGGAGCAAATCGGTTTGTGATTGGAATACAGGCTAGTACACTCAGAATGTCAATGTATAATGGAGTGTTTGGGGAATCAGGAGTAATAGAAGCTAATAAATGGTATTCTTTTGTATTAACAAGTGATTCTGGAACAGCTAATTTGTATCTTGATGAAATATTACAAACCGGAAACGATATCAATGTAACTCATGTAAGTACATTATCTATGAGGATAGGAAGTTCTACTGGTCAAACATTTCCCTTTTCTGGATATATTGGAAAAATAAGTTTCTACGACCACCTCCTTACCGCCAAAGAGCGTGCTCAACTTTATTCCGAATTTCTCCGTGCCGGCCCGATTTCCAAGTCCATTTCTGTCCCATTGAGTTATCCAAAGAGCAACGATATTTCAAGTGAGGTCGGGTTGGTGGCGGGATATAATTTTACCAAAGGAGGAAATAACACAGATATTTCAGGACAAGGTTTTAATGACACAACCACCGGGAAGGTTTCTCTTACTAAGGATGGTCGTTACTACTCAACAAACGGTAAATCAGTTATAGGTAATATCGGGAATATAAAGTCGATTGCTTTCCGTATTAAACTGGATTCAACAACTGAGAAGATCATGGAAGGAGTTGCCAATGATAAGCTGATCCATGTTGCTGCCGGAATATTGACCTATCCTGAGTTCGACAATGCGTTTATTGATGGGATTGATGCTAATGTTATGGTAGCGGGACAGTGGCACAACGTGGTTATTGTTTCAAGTACGGATGTTGATTTCTCTACTTGTACATTAGCTTTGAATAATGCTACTTACGGAAACTTTGAGATTGAAGGGTTGAAGTTTTATGATTATCAATTTACTGAGGCACATGCCCAAAATTACCACAACTCCTTTGCCCGACGGGTGCAATCCAAATTGGAATTGTCTGATTGGGGTGTAGGACAAGATGGACCAGCATTAAGCGGCTCACCGATTCAGGTTACATCTGGGACGTTCTCAATTCAAGAGCTTTCAGCACAAGATGTTAATGTTCCGCAGTTAGAAAAAGGACATCAGTGGCTCCAATGTGATACTAACGGAGCATTTCAGATATTCTATCCAGGATCAACCTCAGTAGATGCTATCATTGATTACTATAACGGAACAATGTGGGCACGAGAAGAAGATACATTAGCCAACCTTATTACGAATAATGCGTGGTTAAGCCAGTCGGGGGATTATCTGATATTTACATTAACGGCTAATGATGGGATAGCGACGGAGCTTATTAAACAAGGAATTACACAATGAAAAAACTACTGACAATATTAGCATTCTTATTCACCATGACAGTGATACAGGCTCAATTATCGTATGATCCGCCTAACTTATTTGAAGTAATGAATTTCAGCACTCCTATTGCATGGGAGTATGATAAGCCTGTAGCACAGATGACGTTTATGGAAAAAAACTGGAGAGGAGCGGCTGCCGTGTTATGGCAGATAGGGACAGTGGCTGCCGGGGGTCTTGGGGACGGATTGATGGATAACAGTAACAAAAACTGGGGGCATGCCCTGAGAGCCGTTGAGGTCGGCATGCTCATATCCGGTCCTTTTGTATTCGATCTGGATCGCAGAGATACATGGGCATGGCTTTCCAGTTATGGATTCATCCGTCTCGGCATGAAAGACGGGTTCTACAATGTCAGTCGTGGGTTACCATTGGGATATGTTGGCACTACCAGTCAATACGACAAGCTTATGAGGGGTGTACCTGAGCACGGGAGGTATTTCATAAAAAGCATCTCTATAGTTGCCGGGGTGGCCATACCGATAAAACACTTTTAATACAAACGCTATGAGCAACGGAAAAGAACATTCTGCCTATTGCCTTAAAGAAAAGGAGATAGCTGAGATTCATACTAAAGTCGAACGAATAGAAAAAGTCGTTATGGATGGAAATGGGAATGAGCCGCTTGCTACTTGTGTTCCTATTCTGAGTAAAAATGTAGAAACGCTGAATGAAAAAATCATTCCGGATCTTCAGAAAGGAATGCGTGGTTTTTTGCAGTTTCAGGAGAATCTGGAGGGAAGGCACGAGGGGAAGGAAGCTATCCGGTATCGGTTACGATGGACAATAGGTTTGTTAGTCACCATTAGTTTGGGTTTAATAAGTGCGTTGATTATTTTAATAATGAAATTGGCATGAAATACACTTGGCTTTTGGATGCGGGACATGGGGGGAGTACCGGAGATGGGTATGTGACAGCTCCGGATAAGATGTATGAACATTCCCCAACTGAGATCTTCTGTGAAGGGGTGTTTAATCGTCAAATCAAGGACTTGTTGATCAAAGAAATGTGGAGAAATGATATTACAGCAATAGATCTCACCCCAACAGAATTGGATGTGCCGCTGGATGTACGGGCAGATCTCGCTAATATCTATCATCAGGAGTATGAGAATTGCGTTGGTATTTCGTTACATTCCAACGCTGGGAAAGGAACTGGATTTGAGATTCATACAGGGCCAACGGAAACCCGATCAGATGTATTTGCTCATGTATTGGGAGAGATTTTAATTGAGCGATTCCCTGATATTGCTTATCGTAAGGGGGATCAGCCAGGGGAGCTTGACAAGGACTCGTTGTTTTATATTCTTCGCTGGACCAAGAGCCCGTGGATCCTTCCTGAGTGTCTGTTTTTTGATCAGTACCATGATTATTTGCTTTTGATAAATCCTGCTTTCCAAGAGAAGTATGTACAGGTGTTAATTGAGTTTATGAAGAAAGCAGAGAACGAAAATATATAATCACTTTATGTTTAACCAAAATAAAAAGTATGATGAAAAGATTAATGTTAGTTTTTGGATTTTTGGCACTATTGATTGTGCCGGTATTCTCTCAAACAATTCCAGTGTATGAAACACTTTGGGATTTGTTAGGAGACAGTCAGAATGTTTTTCTAACTATTGCAGGATTTGTAGGAGCTACGGTTTTTGTATCTGGGTTTCTGAATACTCAAATTGGTGTTACCGGGAATTGGCCCAAGAGGATTGTATCCTGGGTAGTAGCCGGAGTGTTTTGTATTGTTGCAAATTTGGCTAATATATTTTTATTGGCAGATGCATCGGCATTACAAACAGTAGCCTATGCAGTTTCGATTGGATTAGTGGCAAATGGATTCTTTACCATTCCACAAGTCTTATCATTTCTGCAGTATTTGAAATTGGAAATTAAAAAGGAGTAGTTGTTGTTTTCATAGTGTTTAGTTTTTAGTCAGGGGTAAAGGGGGACCTGAGAAACCCCCTTTATTTTAAAACAAAAAAAGAAATGGACGAACAAATTCCTGATATGTTGTTACAAGGGATCCCCATAGCGGAGTTTACGATGCTGTACCTGGTAGGTATCTCAGGTATTATTATCCGGTTCCTGTTCAACCTTGGGTATGGTATCTGGTGGGATCCTAATACACCGAAGCGGTTTCACTTTCCGTCCTTCATTAAGGGGCTGGCCCGGATTATCGTATCTCTGTTTATCATGGCCTTGGTGATTGCCCGGTTTTCGGAATTCTCCCACCACTTGGTGGATGTAGAATATAACATACCTACCCGCCTACCAGATGGGGTGGAAATTATGGTAAAGATAACTGCTGGGGCTGCATTCATTACCGGATCCGTTATTGATGATGTGGTGAAGCGGGTGATGCATAAAGGGGGGAAGATAGTAATCAATAAAATGAAAAGATAATGAAACGAACCACACCACCAAAAACCAACGGACAACCGCAGGTATACACTCGGGAGCAAATGATGACTTTCGCAAGTGAATTGGTAGGTCGTGCTAGCCTTGCTGCCAAATTGGGGTATCAATATGGAGGGGATCGGGATGTGTACCAGGCTCTTGGTTATGATATTGATATAACCTACACCATGTATGCCTCCCGCTATGATCGTCAGGACATCGCCAAGGCTGTTATTGATCGCCCGGTTAATTACACATGGAAAGGCCCGTTGGTTATCTCTGAGGCTGGGGATGACGAAGAAACAGCCCTTGAGAAGGGATGGAAGGAATTGGAATTGAAATTGAAACTGAAAAGTAAGTTCGTTCGTTTGGATAAATTATCATCTGTAGGACATTATGGAGTATTGTTGTTAGGGTTCAATGATATCAAAATCCAGGAGGATTGGAAGAAACCTGTAGTGCCTGGTAAACGGGAATTGTTGTATGTGAAGCCGTTGGGGGAGGGGCACGCCCGGATTCAGTCATATGTAAAAGAAGCGAGGGATGAAAGATATGGAATGGTGGAGCTGTATGATATTGAATTCATGGATCCCGGGTCTACTACATCTACAACTTTCCAGGCCCATCATTCCCGCATCCTCCATGTGGTTCCTGAGATGTTGGAATCAGAGACAGAGGGGGTTCCGGTATTAAAAGCAATCTGGAATCGGTTGATGGACTTGGAAAAGTTGACAGGCGGCTCCGCTGAGATGTTTTGGAGAGGTGCCCGCCCAGGTTATCAGGGTATTCTGGACAAAGATGTGACTGTGTCTAGCAAAACTGAAGCTGTATTACAAGGTCAGTTTGACGAATATGAAAATAACCAGCGGAGGTTTATTTTCAATGAGGGGATTGAATATAAAGCGCTGGAAATGCAAGTGGCTGATCCGGGAAATCATATTGATGTTCAGATACAGATGATCTCAGCCCGGACAGGTATTCCAAAACGTATTCTCACCGGATCTGAGCGAGGGGAGTTAGCATCTTCCCAAGATGAAACAGGATGGTTGAACGTAATTCAGACTCGTAGGGATGCTGTTGAATTTAGTATCATTCGTCCCTTTATTGATATTTGTATCAAATATAAGATTCTTTCCAAACCCTCCACTGATGAGTATCAGGTGGGATGGTTGGATTTATTCACCCCCTCAGATAAAGATAAGGCGGAGGTTGGGAAGATCCGGGCCGATGCCCTGGCTGTTTATGCTAAGGATCCATTGGCGCAGATGATCCTTCCCCCTGAAGCATTCTTCGAGTGGTTCTTGGGGTTGGACGAAACCCAGCGGGAAAAGATCAAGGAATTATCCGATGCTGCTCTCCAGGAGGAGATGCAAGCTATTGCCGAAGAGATTAAAAACAGACCGAAGCCGGGGGAGGAACCGATTGAGGAGGAACCCCCTCCAGTTAAAACAGTTAAACGAAGAACGCAAAATGTGTGAGATAACTACATATACACCAATTCAGGTTAATGCCTATGACCCCACCCGGACACTAACCTTGCGTAATGCATTCGTACGGGATATGAACCGGCGATTCAAAGCATTGACTCAGGTCATCTGGAAGGCTGTTGTGGAGCAGGATTGTTTCGGATTACAGATGGAGGTGTATGTGGAATTGACTGCCCCGCTTCCTGAGGCTTTTAATTTTCCCAGAACAGCGGATAAGTTAAATGCATTTATGAAATGGATGAACATCCAGGTTGAAAAGGGATTGTTGGAGATGGCGGAGTTTCAAAGAATCGGTGAATCCATAGAACCGGCCTGGACTAATTTGTATGTTCAGGATTCGTACAAGCGGGGGATAATGCGTGCCCGGTCTGAATTACGTAAGGCAGGTTATCCTGTCCCAGCAGCAGGGGATCCGTTTAATAGTATTGAAGCCATTATGGGTACTCCGTTTCATATTGATCGGGTTGGGGTGTTGTATACCCGGGTGTTTTCTGATTTGAAAGGGATCACCACGGCTATGGACACCCAGATAAGCCGGATACTGGGCCAGGGGTTGATCGACGGGGATAATCCAAGACTATTGGCCCGGAAATTGATTGCAACCATAAATGGAAGTGGTATGGGTGAGTTAGGGATCACAGATAGTATTGGGAGATTTATCCCCGCTACTCGAAGGGCCCAAACCCTGGCCCGAACTGAAATCATTAGAGCACATCACCAGGCGATGGTCCAGGAATACAAGAATTGGGCAGTGGATGAAATTGAAGTCATTGCTGAATTCGTTACTGCTGGGGATGATCGGGTATGTAGTGAGTGTGCCGGGTATCACGGGAATCGGTATACTTTGAAGAGAGCTGAATATTTGGTGCCTGTGCATCCAAACTGCCGATGCATTGTGATCCCACTTGAACGAAGAGATATCAAGACAGGTGAAACTATATTTGAATAATGGATAACAAGTTGACCATAACAATGCCGTATTACGAAGCTCCTGAAATGCTTCGGAAGCAATTGGAGTATTGGAGAATGTATCCTATTTGGGCACAAGAACGTGTTCAAATTATTTTGGTGGATGATGGTTCTCAGAAGTATCCTGCTGCGGAGGTTTTGAAAACAGCTTCCATTCCACAGATCCCAATTTCATTATATAGGATTGAGGAGGACATTCCATGGAACCACGGGGGAGCACGAAATTTAGCTTTTAAGGAGGTGGGGGAGGGCTGGGTCCTATTAACTGATTTGGACCACGTATTGCCTCCAGAAAGTGTGTCTACGCTGTTGTCTGCGTTATTGCAAGATGGGAATGTATACACTCCGGCTCGTTATCGAATGAAAGGGGTGTTGGATTGGGAGGAGATTCATCGTCATAGTGACTCTTTCATTCTGACCCGGGAAATGTTTTGGAAGGTGGGGGGATTTGATGAGGATTTTTCCGGATATTGGAATGGTGTCAGTCATCCATTCCGTAAGGCATTACGACGTGAAGTGGAATTCACTGATTTAAATAATATGCATCTTCTATTATTCGGTCCGGATGTGGTGAAGGATTCCAGTGTTGATTTAGGACGAAAAGGATCTGAATATGATATCCAAAATACAAAACTACGGAAGAAATTTAAGAAGGCTTTGAAAGAATATAAACCAACACATCAATTGCGATTCACATGGAAGAGACTGCTGTAAAATATGAAGATACGTTCGGGATTGATCGAAAGGACACCAGCAACATGAAAGGTATCCCAGCGATGTCTCCCCCTGAAGTTCATGATTATATGCGTGATCTTGGTCGGGGATGGGCCGGCCAGGGTTTGGCGGTGGAAGTGGGGTGTTGGTTGGGAGCTACCAGTGCTGCTCTATTGGAGGGATTGGTTGAGGCTGGGTATGATAAACCGTTTTGGGCTTTTGATCGGTGGAAGGCTAATGGGGCGGAAGTAAGGAAAGCGAAGGAGCAAAATGTGACGTTGAAGTTAAGGCAGGATCTTCAGTCTATTTATATGCAGAATGTTTGTAAAGTATATCCAAAAATAAGAGCAGTAAAAGGGAAAATTCCTTATACTCTCAAATCCTATTCTGGGGATCCGATTGAATTTTGCATGTTCGATGCTCCAAAACGAAATCCGATGTTTATACAATCCATTCGTGCTTTCATCCCGTATTTTATTCCAGGAGTCACCGTGTTGGGATTGTTGGATTATTATTTCTATGCGGGTCGTCGGGATGTTCAGAAAAAAGGGGATTGGAAGAAGTTTTTAGCTCCGGTACGATTCATGGAACAATACAAAGATAATTTCACCATGTTGCAGGAGTTTCCAGAGAATGGGAGTTGTGTATTTTTTAAATACGAAAAATCAATACAATGGAAGCAAAAATAAGAAAAGTTTGCACATACAACATTCAAACAGAAAATTATACTATCAGGGAGGAAACCCTGAATGGTAAACCACATATGGTAGTACCGGTGGTGATGATGGTTGAAGGAGTTCATGAGGGTAGTAATGGGCCTATCTGTCATAAGGCAGAGAACATGGCTCAGTCTGCTGAGGCGTGGAATGGAGTCCCAGTTACTATCTCCCATCCTACTATTGAAGAAAATGGTAAAAAAATATTTGTAACAGCCAATAGCCCAGAGGTGCTGAATACCATCACGGTTGGGCATATTTTCAATACCATTTATCAAGGTGGATTGAAGGCTGAAGCATGGATAGATGAAGAGTCGATCAGTACGATCTCCCCTGATGCTTTGGAACATATTCGTTCTGGAGATCCCTTGGATGTGAGTATTGGTGTGTTTAGTGAGACTGATGACACTGAAGGTGAGTGGCACGGTGAAATCTTCACGTCTACTGCTATCACTTATCAACCGGATCACTTGGCTCTCTTGCCCGGAGAGGTTGGTGCTTGTTCGTGGGATGATGGTTGTGGTATTCGTGTTAACAAGAAAGGAGGTAGTATGAAGGATTTGTTCAAAACCTTCAAACAACTTAGCCAAGAAGGCTATGTGGTATCCATACTGAATAATGAGCAAGGATATCGGGCAATTCAATCTGCTCTCCAGGACAAACTCCAAGATCTGAATACTGGGGATAGTTATCATTATATCGAAGAGGTGTTTGATGATTATATTGTTTACAGTAAATGGGTGGATGGTAGTGGAGAGACTCTCTACAAACAGAGCTATACCAGGGACAATGAAGAAAACATTGTTTTTGATGGATTAGCTTCTGAGGTGCGTAAAGATGTACAGTACATCACTTTGCGAAAAGTGCGCCGAACAAAACCGAATATTAATTCTAATAACAAAGGAGGTAAAATGAATGATTCGAAATCCCTCTGTTGTGAAGATAAAGTGGACAGGCTTATTGCGAATAAGCAAACTCACTGGAGTGCTTCAGACAGAGAATGGTTGCTGGAACAAGATGAAGGAACCATAGCCAAAATGTCTCCGATGGAACC
>VAPB010050379.1_pt1 | contig 48941 bp, 35 predicted proteins | sample 3395101 | NCBI WGS metagenome assembly VAPB01 (sample SAMN08290433, study PRJNA428436) | hydrothermal vent metagenome | isolation source: Deep-sea hydrothermal vent chimney | place: Indian Ocean: Southwest Indian Ridge | reverse complement strand
GTACTTCCTTCGCACTTTGAGCGATGGACTACCGCCGATGAGCGCCTTCACAAAGCCCTTTTACAGGCTGGGCGGTGTTCAGATCGATCCTGCGTCCAACCGCAACCGCAGCAATACTACACGGGCACAGGTCGGATTCGAGCTTATAGAGTGGGAAACGGGAAGAAGGGTAAAGGTCGATCCTCCGCGCGGAGCGAGAACGAGCAGTCCATCATGGTCACCAGACGGGTCGATGATAGCCTTTTTCGCGCACTTCGAGGATGCGACACATATCTATACATACAATGTGGCATCGGGCCGCTCGCGGCAGCTCACACCACGCCGCAATCCGGTGATGACCACCGGTGTCGGTTCTTTCGAATGGACCGCAGATGGAAGCAGGATCCTCACAGTTCTTGTGCCTGAAGACCGTGATGATCCTCCCGAAGCACCTGCCGTACCTGCTTCACCCATGGTGAGGCTTACCGAAGAGGGTGAGAACAGCCTGCGGGTTTATGCAAGTCTCCTGGAGAACGAGCATGAAAAGGATTTGCTGGAGTACTACACAACAGGTCAGCTGGCCCTTATCGACGTCAACAACCGCAGGGTTCAGACTATAGGGGAGGCAGGCATGCTGACGGGTCTCGACATGGCTCCCGACGGTCAGTACATGAGAGTCACCACGCGTCGGAAACCATTTTCCTACATAGTACCGGTCAGCAATTTTGGAAGCGTCGAGGAGATCTGGGATGCAGATGGCAACGTTCTGGCGGAGCTTTCTGAGAGGGAACTGCGCACGGGTATAAGTGGTGCCGGGGGTGGTGGAGGCCCGGGAGGCGGACAGAGCGGCAGCAATGACAGGAGGAACCTGTCGTGGAGGCCCGATGGTGTCGGCATGAGTTTCCTGCAGCAGGAGCCCCGTGCCGGAAAGAAGGGAGGTGAAGAGCAGGAGGAAGAAGGGGAAGAAGAGGAAGAAGAGCCGCGCAGGGACAGGGTAATGCAGTGGCTTGCACCTTTCGACAGCACCAGCACAACTGTCATCTTTGAGTCTGATACCAGGATGAGCAGCGTCCAGTATTCGGAGGACTGCCGGGTTCTCTTTATCGTGGAGCCCGTCGACAGCGGCGGACAGGCAGGTGGTGCGGCTCCAGGACGCGGACGGGGCAGGGGAGGGGGTGGAACAGGACACCTCTATGCAGTCTACCTGGACGATCCCGGGACCAGGTACACGATCTATGAATATGACGGGAAAGATTTCTACGAGAATCCCGGACGACTGATGACCAGGAGGGGTCCGATGGGACCCTCGGTGGTGCGCATCTCAAGCGACGGCAACTATGTCTATCTCTCAGGTACCCAGTATTCGGAGAACTGGCAGGAGGAGGCACCCCGGCCCTTCATTGACAGGGTGGAGATCAGGACTGGTGAGAAGGAGCGGATCTGGCAGAGCGCAGAGGATGTCTACGAGAATGTACAGCAGGTGATGGACGACGATCTGAACACTCTGATCATCTCCCGCCAGTCTCCTGCGATGGTGCCCGATTCCTGGCTGGTCAACGTGCAGAGTGGGGATCTGCGAAAGCTCACGAACAACGTCGATCATTCGCCGGAGATCACCAATTGCATAAGGAAGCGGGTCCGCGTTACACGTGCCGATGGCATAGAATTCTGGGTGAACATCACGCTGCCGCCGGGCTACCAGGATGGAACCAGATTGGCGGCCATGTTCTGGTTCTACCCGCGTGAGTACACCAGCCAGAAACAGCTGGACGAAAGATCCCGAACAACGAATATCAATTCCTTCCCGAGGGTCAGCACCCGTTCGATGCAGATCCTGACGGTGCTCGGCTACGCGGTGATCGAACCGGACTGTCCCATCATGGGAGAGTCTGGCGCCATGAACGACAATTATACGGGCGATCTGCGCAACAACCTTTACGCCGTCATCGACGCGCTCGACAAGATGGAGATTATAAATACGGACAAACTGGCGATCGGTGGTCACAGCTATGGAGCCTTCGGTACAGCCAACGCGCTGATCCATACACCCTTCTTCAGGGCTGGGATCGCAGGGGACGGCAACTACAACAGGCTGCTCACTCCTGCAGGATTCCAGTCGGAGCGCCGCGAGCTGTGGGAGGGCAGGGAGGTCTACCTCAGGATGTCTCCCCTGCTCTGGGCAAATGAGCTGAATGGTGCACTCCTGATGTACCACGGCCAGGATGACCAGAACACCGGTACGGCTCCCTTCCATGCACCGAAGATGTTCCATGCGCTCAACGTTCTGGGCAAGACAGCTTCTCTCTACATGTACCCCTATGAAGATCACGGGCCTGCAACGCTGGAGACAACCCTCGACCTGTGGGCGCGCTGGGTTGCGTGGCTCGACCGCTATGTAATGAACTATGAGAAATACGAAGAAGCGGAAAAGGAAGAAGGAGAAGGATCAGCACACTATCGTGACGAACCCTGGTAAAATTGTCTGTGTAGGCCGCAACTACGCCGATCATGCATCGGAGCTGGGAAATGTCGTACCTGAACGTCCGCTCCTTTTCCTAAAACCACCCTCTGCTGTGATCGGCGGCGGAGAGATCATCCTGCTGCCCCCCGACTCGGAGAGGGTGGAGCACGAAGCAGAGATAGGCTTCGTGATAGGCAGGCAGCTTTCCCGTATTACCAGGGATCAGGCGCTCGAAGGTATCGCCGGGGTGACGTGCGTGAATGATGTGACTGCCAGGGACCTGCAGAAGCTGGATACCCAGTGGACCAGGGCGAAGGGTTTCGACACCTTCTGCCCGGTCGGACCCCGGACTGTTCGCCTTGCCGAAATTGGAGATTACCGCGAACTGGAGATTATCTGCCGGGTAAACGGTGAAGAGAAGCAGCACGGTTTCGCCCGTGACATGCACTTCGGCATTGAGGAGCTTCTTGCCTATATATCACATATCATGACCCTTGAGCCGGGAGATCTGGTGGCAACCGGCACTCCCTCGGGTGTTGGCCCTCTATCTGCGGGAGATGTCGTGGAGGTTGAGATCCCGCAGGTTGGGGTGCTCACAAACCCGGTGGAGGAGCTTCCAGCGGCCGAGATTACTGGATGAATCACCTGCTGGCCCTCGCTGGCGTATTCTTTATCTCCTTTTCTGCCATCCTGGTTCGGCTGGCGGATGTCTCTCCCTCCACCTCCGCTTTCTTCAGGATGGCGTACGCCATCCCTCCTCTTCTTCTGTTCGCATTTGCAATCCGAAAAAAGGATATCCGGAAGCCGGCAATGCGCTGGCTGGCCGTCGGCAGCGGATTGATCCTGGCTGTCGATCTGAGTATGTGGCACTGGTCGATCGGATTGGTCGGTGCCGGTCTGGCGACCGTACTGGCCAACATCCAGGTTGTTTTTGTCGGGCTGATAAGCTGGCTTTATCTAAGGGAGAGACCATCCCGTCTGGCTGTTGCCGTCATTCCCGTAGTTCTGTGCGGTGTGGTTCTGACTTCTGGTCTGGGACGCCCGAATGCATACGGTACGGATCCGATCGCCGGAGCCGCTCTTGGGGCCGGCGCCGGAATGCTCTATGCCATTTTCCTCATTCTCTTCAGGAGATCAAACCGTAAAAGGGCGCCTGGAGCAGGCCCGCTCCTGGACGCTACAATCGGAGCTGCTGCAGGCTGCCTGCTGATGGGATTGTTCGATCCGGGATTCTCTCTCTACATATCCTTCCCATCCCATATCTGGCTTATAATTCTGGCTCTCTGCTCACAGGTGACAGGATGGCTGCTCATCACCACCGTTCTGCCCAGGCTTCCGGTGCTGGAGACCTCGATTCTCCTGGTTATGCAGCCGATACTGACCGTCATATGGGGTTTGATGCTCTTTGCAGAACTGCCTTCACCGGTGCAGTGGACCGGAGTTGTGCTCGTCCTGTCAGGCATAACCGTTCTAACACTGAAAGGGAGCATCGACCAGCCCCCGGAGTAGATCTTTAACTACCCCACTACACCTGCCGGCAGATGGAGGCCTGCTCCAGGTCCGACCGGGATATTCAGACCCATGAAGATCGCCAGGATGATGATCCAGACAATCAGAAATGCCACCGTGTATGGAAGCATCGTGGCAATTACGGTTCCTATGCCCGCCTTCCGGTCGTATCGTTCGACGAAAGCCACGATCAGGGCGAAATAGGACATCATCGGAGCGATGATATTGGTAGAGCTGTCACCTATCCTGTAGGCGGCCTGCGTGAATTCGGGAGTGAAACCGAGCAGCATGAACATGGGAATGAATATTGGAGCCATAAGCGCCCATTTCGCCGACGCGCTTCCCATGAAGAGGTTCACAAAGCCCGATAGTAGAACGAAGGCCACCATCAGCAGGAACCCCTGGTTCTGCAGGGGCTGGAGCAGTTCGGCTCCCTTGACGGCGAATATCAGTCCCAGGTTGGACCATCTGAAGTAGGCGACGAACTGGGAAGCGAAGAAAACAAGCACAAGGTAGAGTGCCAGCGTTTCAATCGCCTTAGCCATCCCGTTCATTACATCCTTGTCGCTCTTATAGGTTCCCGCACCGATGCCGTACGCGATACCTCCGACACCGAATATGATGAAAATCAGAGCTACTATTCCCTCCAGGAAGGGGGAATGGAGCAGGTTGCCGGTTTCCGGATTTCTCAGGAATCCGCTGGCAGGCAGCGTTCCCCATAACAGGAATAGTGTCACAACCAGCAGTGAAGCCAGCGTGAACCTCAAACCCCTCTTCTCTTCTGGTGTGAGCTTCCTTATCTCCTCAGGTTTCTCGTCTCCCTCATATTTTCCAAGACGGGGTACCACTATCTTTTCGGTGACCCAGGTGCCGGCAAGGGCAATAAAGAAGGTGGAGGCGAACATGAAGTAGAAGTTGCAGGCGGCGTTGACCTGGTAGGTCGGGATCAGGATCTGCGCCGCCTCCTGTGACAATCCCGCAAGGAGAGGGTCAACCGTTCCCAGAACCAGGTTGGCGCTGTATCCACCTGATACTCCGGCGAATGCGGCTGCCAGACCTGCAATCGGGTGGCGTCCGGCGGCCAGAAAGATGATTGCGGCCAGCGGAACCAGCAGTACGTAGCCGATCTCGCTGGCCGCGTTCGAAAGAACCCCTGCCAGCACGATGACGAATGTGAGCAGGCGCTTCGGTGAGGTCAGAACGAGCAGCCTCAGGCTCGTCCCGATCAGACCGCTCCCTTCGGCGATGCCTATTCCGAGCATCGCAACCAGGACCGTTCCCAGCGGAGCAAATCCGGTGAAATTGGTCACCATCTCGGTCAGCACGCGATGGAGACCGGGAATCGACAACAGGTTTTCAGGGCGGATTATTTCACCGGTAGCCGGGTGGACAGCTGTGATATTAAGCCATGAACCAACCCCCGACATGAAGAGGGCTCCGAGAGCCATAATTCCGAAGAGCGTTGCCGGGTGGGGAAGAGCATTTCCCACCCTTTCAATGAATCCAAGCGAGCGGGAGAGGAATTGGCCTCCACCCAGTCTGATCTTCCACTTCATAGAGCCCCTTTCAGGTTGAGTCCCGGAACATTTCTATAATCAATTGCAGGTACATTTCAAGGGCATCTTTGTGCACCATCCCGTAATTACGCTGGAATTCATGCGCCGATGCATACCGACCGGCTGCACTGCTCGTTATCACGATAGACATCACGCCGCCGGTCCTGATGCAGCGGTATCCGAATTCCGACAGATTTATGATTCAGGATGTTATACTCTTTCGGTGTCAGATCTCATCCATGCGTTCAGGGAGTAATCACGATAGCCATGCGTCTGAAAGCATTCACAGCAATTGCCTGGGCCGCTCTTACTCTACTGTTGATCGGAAAGACATCTCCATTGGAGCATGGTGTTCTTTTCGGTCCAGAGAATGGATCACTGGTGATAGTGGGTGGGGGCAGGATTGGCGATGAAATAATAGAGAAGTTCATAGAGCTGGCCGGCGGGCCGGATGCCCCGATCGTCATCGTCCCCACTGCCGGCGGACACGACACGTACGATCAAGAAGACAGAAGCAAGGGTATGTTCGAAAGGGCGGGCGCCACCGACCTCACGATTCTGCACACATACGATCCCGGGGAAGCAGACAGCGAGGAATTCGTGGAACCGCTGCTGCGTGCACGAGGAGTGTGGTTCCCGGGTGGCAGGCAGTGGAGATTGACCGATGCCTACCTGGGAACACGCACCTATAAAGAATTCCATAACGTACTGGCCCGTGGTGGGGTGATTGGAGGGAGTTCGGCCGGTGCGTCGATACAGGCATCATACATGGTGCGGGGGGCTCCTGAAGGTAACCGGATGATGATGGCAGAGGGTCACGAGACAGGATTCAGCTTCCTCAGGAATTCGGCGGTCGACCAGCACATAAATACACGTCAGCGTGAAAATGACCTGAAGGAGGTGCTGGAAAAGTATCCCGAACTGCTGGGGATCGGCCTCTATGAAAGTACTGCAGTTGTAGTACAGAGGGACATGTTCGAGGTGATCGGGGCTGGGAAAGTTGCCATAAATGACAGTTTCAGAAGGCAAGGTGAGGGTAAAGAATTCTACTATCTGCTTTCGCCGGGTGAAAAATTCGATCTGAGAAAGCGGGAAGTAATCCCCAGGTAACCGACGAGGTATCGACAATGCTAAGGACATTATTCCTGCTGATCACAGTTGTGGTCGTAAACGGGTGTGTGAAATCGCCGGCTCCCGGAGACCGGCCCTCTGATCGGCTGCTCGAAAGTCCGGCATTGCAGAAGATAGTTGACCTGCAGGTTGATAGAGATGGCCGGGCCCTAACCGGCTATCTGAATGATGAGGATCCGCTGATAAGGGCCCGTGCCGCATTTGCACTGGGATCTGTGCAGTACAGGGATGCCGTACCGGCACTTGTCGAACTGCTGGGTGATGATGATTCCCGGGTCAGGGCTGACGCCGCATTTGCCATCGGGCAGGCCGCAGACTCCCTGGCGGCAACTCCGCTGCTCGATCTGGTTCTGACGGAAAGTGATGCCATAGTAAGAAGCAGATGTCTCGAAGCACTTGGCAAAACCGGCGGTCCCCTCTCGTTAAAAGAACTTCTATCAATCGATTATCCCTCTGTATTGCTGCCCGATCTGGCGCTTGCAATCGGGCGTTACGGGATCAGGCGGATCCACGATCCTGAAGCGGTAGAGATGCTTGCCGGTTTCCTGAAATCCACAGATCCATCCTTGAGACAGAAAGCCGCCTACTATTTCGGGCGGATTAACCAGACCGGGCCGTGGTCTGCAGTTGCCGCCGAGGTGAGGGATGCCCTCGACGGTTTCTCACCCGATGATCCGGCCGCGATGTATCTCCTGCAGGGTCTTGCCAGGCTGGATGAATGGACCGACACCGACCGGTTCATTTACTGGCTGAACAATTCTCCAGACTGGAGAATTCGTACAAACGCTGCACGGACACTCGGCGGCAGGTTGGAGGGATCGAACACACTGGAAGCACTTCTGGGTCGACTCGATGATCCTTCCGGTCATGTAGCAGTTGCCTCTGCACAGGCTCTGGCGGGCTCGGAAGTACTGCAGGACGAGGATATCGACAGGATCCGTGACTGGATTGCCGGCCATCGGGGCCGGTGGGAGGTTTCGGGCGAGCTGCTGCCCCTCTTTGCTGCTCGGGGTGACCGGCAATTCCTGATGTCGTGGATCGAATCTCAACCATCAGATCGGAGTGCAGCAAGGTCCATGGGATTCGCCGCACTCGGTCGGCTCCCGGGAGCGGAAGCGTTCGAAGTGCTGGCTGATGCGGCTCAATCCAGCAATCGGGCGGTAGTCTCATCGGCGGTGGAGGCGCTGGCAAACCGCTGGCGCACCGCACGAAGAGGGAGCAGGCGTGGCAGGACTGCAGCCCCCGAACTGGATGTCAGAGCGTATTACGAACTGTTTGCAGCGGCACTGCAGAGTGGAGATCTGGGTGCATCGTATGCTGCAGCTCCGGTTCTGGCCGACTCACTCTTCAGACTGCTCGGTTCGGTGGATCTGATGATAGATGTATATCAGTGGATGCAGATACCGGAGGATATCGAACCGATGGTTGAAATACTCCGGTCACTCGGTCGAACCGGTGCTGAACGTGCCGTACCCCTGCTCAGGAAAGAAGCTGGAAGTTCCAACCTGGTGATCAGCAGGGCGGCCGCAGGCGCGCTGCAGATAATTACGGGTGAAGAAGTTGAGGAGAGAGATATATTGAATCGCCCCGAAAGGGAGATCGACTGGGATTATCTATCCTCCCTCGGACCGCACCCCCTTCTGCGTCTGGAGACCGATAAGGGCACCATACTGGTCCGCCTCATAACGGAAGAAGCTCCCCTGACCGTTCAGACTGTTACGCAGTTCGCCACCCAGGGGCTCTATGACGGTGTTGCTTTCCACCGTGTAGTGCCGAATTTCGTGATCCAGGGAGGTGACTTCGAAAGGGGAGACGGGTTTGGCGGGCCGGGATTCGCTATCCGCAGCGAATTCACGAGGGTCCCATACATTGCTGGAGTGATTGGGATGGCCAGTGCCGGCAAGGACACAGAAGGATCACAGTACTTCATCACCCACAGCATGCAGCCGCACCTGGATGGCAGATATACCGCTTTCGGGTATGTGATCGAGGGAATGGATATCGTGGACCGTACTTACCGGGGCGACAGGGTTGTGAGAGCCGAAGTGATATATCGACGGTAAGCAGGATCGAACGGCATCGATGAATCGTATGGGTTGGTGCTTCCGGCGCTGATCAGAGAGGGCTATACTCGGCAATATGTCAGGTTCATGGGAAAGTATCCGCCTCGATCGAAACCCTCCATGGGCGGAGTTGATCTTCAACCTGCCGGATGTGCACAATGCCATCTCCTCACGGATGATCGCAGAGATTCACGAGGCCTTCGAACAGATCAAATCGGAGGACAACCTGAAGGTTGTGATAATCAGGGGAGAGGGGAAATCGTTCTGTGCAGGTGCCGATCTTGGTGAGTTGAAGCGCATCCAGAATGCCACGATGGAAGAGAATATGGCGGCGAGTCGTGAACTGGTCGGTCTCTTCAGAAGCATATATACCTACCCGAAGGCTACGATTGCGGCGGTTCACGGCCACTGCGTGGCGGGTGGGTGCGGGATAGCAACCGGATGTGATCTGGTGATTGCCGACGAGACTGCAAAATTCCGCTACAGCGAGGCCTCGATCGGCTTTGTGGCAGCCATTGTTACGATCTTCCTGCTGCGCAGCGTGGGAGAGAAGTATGCCAGGGAGCTGCTCCTGACGGCACGTTCAGTGCCTGCAGAAGAAGCTCTCAGGATAGGTCTGATAAACGAGGTGGTCGGGGAGGGGCAGCACCTCGACCGTGCGAGGGAAGTTGCAGCCGAAATCGCACTAAACAGCAGTATAAGTATCAGGTTGTCGAAAGAGGTTATTTCCACAGTTCCCGAATTATCACTGGAGGAAGCCTTCGAATATACGGCAAAGGTGAATGCCGAAGGACGGTTGAATCCTGAATGTCTGGAGGGGATCTCGGCCTTCTTGAAAAAACGCAAACCTGAATGGCGTGTAGATATAGAAAGATTACTGGCCAAAGAATAATCCTGATTCAGATTAATCTCACGCTGAACACGTTCACTTTTAACCAGGCCGAAATCGATATGACAGGTTTATACTGTTGCTTGCATCCGGGAAGATGTCGTTAAAGAAACAAGGTTCTGTGCGACTTCTTCCCATTCTCTCTTTCTTTTTCCTGGTTTCGTGCGGCTCAACCTTTGAACCGCAACAGGACCATCCCTTCTGGGATAGGGCGCCTGTTGTGATCGCGCACAAGGGAGGTTTAGGACCATACCCGGAAAATACTGTTCCCGCCTTTTTCTACGGATTGTCGCAGGGGGCAATGGGTCTGGAGATGGATGTGCAGTTATGCAAATCGGGCGAAATAATCGTTTTCCACGACTATGAAGTTGAGGATCTGACCAATGGCACCGGCAGGATCGAGGACCTGACTCTCACGCAACTGCAATCGCTGACCTTCGATTACAGATCAGACTTTCTGGCCCTGGCTGTCATTCCCACGCTCGCTACTGTTCTCGACACTCTTCCGCCAGATGTTTTGATCAATATCGAACTAAAAGGGGAGTCTATCGGTTCAGATGGTCTGGAAGACGCAGTTGTCAGGTTAGTTCGCGATCGCAGGCTCGAAGATAGAACTATCCTTACCTCCTTTAATCCTTTCACAATCAGGAGAGTAGAAATAAATCATCCAGACATCCTCACAGGCCTGATTACCGGGCCTGATGTCTATTGGTATGTTCGTTCGCCACTGTTCATCAACTGGAGCAGAACTGATACGGTTGTTCCTTTCTGTGATTGGGCAGACAAGGACTACCTGGATAGAAGACCCAAGCACAGGATGATTGCCTGGTTCACCGATGACGATTTAGAGGATCCAGCCTTTGAATACAACCGGTTAATAGCATTAGAAATAGATGGATTTGTTACGGACTACCCGGAACTTCTGGCTGGTCTGCTACCTGACTGATCTCTTCCCGGATTTATAGGAACGCTGGATAAAAAAAGCCTGCCGGATCGCTCCGACAGGCTCCTAGATACTAATCTGCAGTCAGGATTTCCTGCGCCTCTTCCTTATCGAGGTTCATTATGTACTCGATGCCGCTGATCTCCGCCGCCTCGTGAGTGATACTACTCATATCACTGCGTGAGATGTACTCTAAGGCAAATTTGCGGTTGCCGGCCATTAACTGGCGGAGTCCCTGGGCCAATCGCTCGTAGTAGGTATATAGACCCAGTGCCCCGGGTGGGACTTTCTTGAACTCTTCATCACCAAGCTCATGGCGAAGATCGCTTGCGGTGACGAAGATCTCGTCCACGGTTTTACCGAAGCGCGCTACGTAGACTGGGAGATTGTCGTTCTCTATTGCCCGTCCGATCGTCTTGCCTACCATCGCCGCCGCAATCGGACCGCGGGCCATTCCGATCATCTTGGCAAACGGAGCATTCAGAGCGAGTCCCTTGAAGATTTGATCCTCCAGTATGAATCCACCGGCGGGTACCAGAGGGGCAACGTACTCGCCCTTGTCGGCCAGCTGCTTGGTATACTCGTACATCAGAGAGTGAAGTTCGACCGGAGGTACGCCCCACTCGTTCATCATGCGCCACGGGCTCATGCCTGTGCCGCCTCCGGCACCGTCAACAGTGAGCAGGTCGATCTTGTACTTTGAGCTCCATTTCACTGCGCGGGCCAGATCGACGGGACGGTAGGCACCGGTTTTCAGGAATATGTATTTTGCGCCGGCCTTGCGGAGTTCATCGACCCTTGTGGCGAAGGACTCTTCAGTGACCATTCCTACGCGGGAGTGCCGCTCGAATTCTATGAACGCCCCCTTCTCGAACGCCTCGATGACCGTTGGATCCGTCGGGTTCGGAAGGACAACGTAGCCGCGCTCGTACAGTAGCTGAGCCTTTTCGAGGTTTTTGACCTTCACTTCACCACCGATGTCCTTGGCGCCCTGTCCCCATTTGAGCTCAACGACCTCAACTCCCAGTTTCTCGATGGCGTACTCTTGTACCATCAACCGGGTGTCTTCGACATTGGCCTGAACGATGATGCACCCGTAACCATTACGCTGGTGATCCATAAACAGAGAGATCCGTCTCTTCAGATCCACCGTGTCAACAACCCGTCCGTCCACAACCTTGGACTCAGGATCCATACCGACAACATTCTCGCCGATGGTCAGTCCCGTACCTGCAAGAGCCGTACCGATTGCCAGCCCCTCCCAGTTGTGCTTTGCTACATCGGTTGAACCGATGCCAGGGATCATGAACGGCAGGCGGAATTTTATTCCATCATCGTGGCCGATACTCACCTCCAGGTCGACGTTCGGGAAAACGGCCTGGTCGCTGTCCTCGACAATGCCATGGGCGCCGACGCATGTACCCATGATACTGAAGTCGGTGTAATCAACCGGATACGCTTTTTGACCTGCTGCGGTGATGATACCGAACGGCTGCGGATAGATTGCCTCGTGTCCACGGTAGGCGGACTTGCCGATCTCGCACATACCGACGCAACCGTCCACGCATGTTGCACACATACCTGAGGTAGGTACTATCGAGTCTTCAGTCCTGTTCTTTGTCAGCGTGGCAGCAGTCGCGTTGACCTTGCCAAAACTCATTGTTCAACCCTCCTTTGGGTGGGGTCTTTTGGCCTGATACAAGTTCCGCAAGAGCCGGTCTCACCCATGTAGCACATGTAATCTGAGTATTCTATTGCACAGGAGGGATCCAGGCTCGCACATGAGCCGCAGAGCTCCCCCTCGATCTGTCCAGGCCCCGGACACCGCATCTGGCATATAGGGCAGATATATATGCAGGCGCCGCATGTGCGGCAGACCTCCGACTTCATGTCGAAGGGGGTCGTGATCCTGCGTTCGTAGCCTCGGTTCACATACCCTATTGCCCCGGAGGCCATCTGTTCGGCGCATATCCGGACACAGAGGCCGCACAGGATGCAATCCTTGTTCTCCTGTCTTACTCTAATCTCTCGCACTCCGTACTTCGAAGCGAGGTCCTGCAATACTTTTGATGTAGGGCACTCCGAAATCATCAGCTCGATAAGCACGCGGCGGGCCTTCATTACCCTTTCCGAGTGGGTTCTTATATCGAAGTCCTCGAACGCCTCGGCCGCGCACACGCACGAGGCCACCATTTTCGTTCTGCTGCCCTTGCTGGCCTCAACGATGCATAGCCGGCAAACGCCATAAGGTTTCAGCCCGTCATCGTGGCACAATGTAGGTATATCAATGCCGAGGAACTGGGCGGCTTCCAGAATGGTGGTGCCTTTATCGACTTCGATTTCAAAGCCGTTGATCTTGAGTTTGGTCTTCCTGTTAACCACGGATCGCCTCGCCTTCAGACTCGACTACTTCCTCGTCCGTGTTGTCTGCGATGGCTTCCAGATCGCACCTGAGGCATCGCTTTGCCTGTTCGATAGCCGTCGCTTCGTCAAAACTGCCCCTGACTTCCTCGAAACTGCGAGTTCTTTCTTCGACTGGCATTTCGGGAGGATGGCGGTGGCCGGCCTCGGAGATCTGCTCGATCTCATCATCCGACAACTCAAGTGGCTCGACCTGCCTCAGCGGTCGTGTCACAGTGAACTCCTTCTCGAATGTGATCCCCCTCAGGTACCTGTGGATGTATTCCGCCGCAGTCCTGCCGGAAGCCATCGCACCGGAGATCGTACCGGCACCACTAAAAACGTCTCCGGCAACAAATATATCTGGTGCATCGGTTATGTGGCTGAGGGGATCAGCCACGATCGTTCCTGCAGGACCCTGCTGTGGTCCATCTGCCTCATCGCTTAAGAATGAAAGGTCGCTTGTCTGGCCGATCGAGATGATTACCGTGTCGCCGTGAATTACCGATTCAGTTTCCGGCTCGAAAGTCGGATTGAAATCGCCCTCTTTGTCAAATATGGACAGACAGTTTATAATTTCCAGTCCGGCTACGGCTCCCTTCTCTTCAAGAATTCTCACAGGGCCCTTTGCCGGGTAAAAGATTATACCCTCTTCCAAAGCCTCTTTTATGTCCCACGGATGGGCGAGCATTTCGTCACGGAGTTCCAGGAAGGCCATGTGCACTTCCTCTGCACCCAGACGCAGTGCGGAACGGACACAGTCGATAGCTACGTTACCACCGCCTATGATTATCACTTTCTTGCCTACTCTGGGCGCATTGCCCAGTGCAATGTCCCTCAGAAAAGTCACGCCCTGCAAGACGCCATCCAGGTCTACACCTTCGATTGGCAGCGGTCTGCTCTCGTGCAGCCCCACGGCGATGAGTGTAGCTTTGTAGCCTTCATTCTTCAGGTCGTGAAGATTTATATCCTCTCCAATTCGTGTGTTGGACCTCAGCTCTACTCCTTCATCAAGAATCTTCTGAATGTCGTAGTCGAGGATGTCGCGCGGCAGGCGATAGGATGGTATGCCGACTGCCAGCATCCCGCCGGGAACGGGGAGAGCCTCGAAGATCGTCGGCTTGTATCCCATCCTGGCGAGGTCGTGGGCTGCGGTCAGGCCTGCCGGTCCGGAGCCGACAATCGCGACCTTCTCGTAGTCGGGCTTCTCCTCATCAGAAGTTATCGGCCCGACTCCATTGTTGTTCCTCTCCCAGTCGAGGACGAACCGCTTCAGGTCGTTGATGGCAACCGGGTCGCCGAACTGGCCGGCGGCACACTTCGTCTCGCAGGGGTGGTGACAGGCGCGGCCGCAAACGCTCGGCAGCGGGTTCGTCTCCCTGATGAGTGCCGCCGCCTCGGCAAACTCCCCCTTTGCGATCAACGTCAGGTACGAAGGGACGTTATCCTCCAGCGGGCACGTGTGCTGACAGGCTGAAGAGATTATCTGCCTGCAGACAGCACCTGGACATCTCTTGTACTTGATATGTTGTTCGTATTCCTCCCGGAAGTAGCGGATCGTGCTCTGCACCGGGAATGGTGCCGAACTGCCAAGGGCACACAGGGAGGTGTCGATGAGTGTCTCGGACAGTTCCTCCAACAGTTCGATGTCCCCTTCCTTACCCCTCCCTTCTGTGATATCGACAAGGATCTGATACATCCTGTCGACACCGATCCGACAGGGTACGCATTTGCCGCACGACTCATCCCTGAGGAACTCGAGGAAGTACTTGGCCACATCCACCATACAGGTGGTCTCGTCCATGACGATCATTCCGCCCGAGCCCATCATCGATCCCAGATCCCACAGACGATCGAAATCTACCTGCGTGTCGATGAGGTTTTCGGGAATGCAGCCCCCGGAGGGACCTCCTGTCTGCACTGCCTTGAACTTCCTGTTTCCGGGAATACCTCCGCCGATGTCAAAGATGATGTCGCGCAGTGTGACCCCCATGGGTACTTCAACCAGTCCGGTGTTATTGATCGTGCCCACCAGGGAGAAGACTTTTGTCCCCTTGCTGTTCTCGTTCCCGATTTGTGAGTACCAGTCGGCACCTCGGGCCATGATCACCGGGATGTTCGCCCACGTCTCGACGTTGTTCAGGTTGCTCGGTTTGTTCCACAAACCGGCTTCCACAGTGTGGATATACTTCGCCCTGGGCTCGCCAACGCGTCCTTCCAGTGAGGCCATGAGCGCCGTGGATTCACCACAGACGAATGCCCCCCCGCCTCGATTGATCGTGACAGTGAAGTCGAATCCCGAGCCGAAAATATTCTCACCGATAAAACCATACTCCATGGCTTGGCTGAGAGCATTTCTCAGCCTTTCGACCGCCAGCGGATATTCGGCCCGCACGTAGATGTATCCATCGTGCGATCCGATGGCATAAGCACCTATAATCATTCCTTCCAAGACAGAGTGAGGGTCACCTTCAAGGATACTTCTATCCATATATGCGCCTGGATCGCCCTCGTCGGCGTTACATATCACATACTTTGGTTCACCGTGAGCATTTCTGCACGATTCCCACTTCTTGCCAGTAAGGAACCCTCCTCCTCCACGCCCGCTGAGACCCGATTTTTTCACTTCGTCGATTATCTCTTCAGATGATAGCGATTGCAGGGTGTTGTAGAGAGCCAGGTAGCCGCCCCGCGCGATATACTCATCTATGCTGTGGGGATTGATTATCCCACAGTTCCTCATGGCGATCTTCTGCTGCCTTCTGTAAAATGGCAGGTCGCGGAAAAGAGGAATTGCCTCTATCGCCTCTCCGCCGTCCTCCAGAGGGTATTTGACTGTCTCGTTCTCAACAAGGAACTCTTCCTCATCCGTCCTGTACAGAGCCAGGTCTGCTCTGAAGTCGCCGTTTGACAGAGTCGCGACCAGCTCCTCAGCCGTTTCTGGTGTGACCTGATGGTATGTGATCCGCGGTTTTCCAGGCATGAGTATGTCAACAAGCGGTTCCTTCTCGCAGTAACCGACGCAGCCTGTCTCTGTCACTATGACATCGAGATTTTCGGCCTTTACTTTCTCCTGGATAGCAACCAGTACATCGCCTGCTCCGGAAGCGAGCCCACAGGTAGCAGTTCCAACTGCAATTCGGGGCTTTGCGGGGAAAAGAGACTCTCTGCCTCTTTCCTTTATGCCGGACAGTGCGTCCAGTGTTCTTATCTGCTTATTACTCATATGTCCTCAGGAGTGCGGCAACTGCATCTGGGCGTAACTTGGCATGGGTTGTTGTATCGATGACAATGCATGGTGAGAGGGCGCAGCAACCCACGCATCGAACAGTTTCCAAGGTAAACTTCATATCGGGTGTCGTTTCCCCAGGACGGATGCCAAGCTGTTTCATGAGGCTGTCCAGAATCCGGCTCCCTCCCCGCACGTGGCAACTGGTCCCTGAGCACGTACGGATGATATACTGACCACGCGGCTTCAAACTGAAAACATTGTAGAAAGTGGAAACATGCAGCACCTGGCTGAGAGGCAGACCCAATTTCTCGGCTACGTCTCTCAATGCTGTCTCGGGAAGGTAATTGAACTCGGCATTGATGTCCTGCAAAACCGGCATTAAAGCGCCTTTTTCGTTCCCGTACCTGTCGATTATATGATCTACTATATGATCTACGGAAGCAGACGAGGTATCGGATTGAACCATTGTAAACGTCCCTTTCCCCGTCAGTTGGGTGGACTCTCCACAGCCGGGATTGTTTGTTTAATAGTTATCCTGCTGCAGTTGGCCCGAACTAACGCGATGTTTCAAGTAATGTCAAGTATTTTCAGGTCTGCTTATCTTAAATAGAAATGGCTACTGGTAAATAGTGGCTTTTTCTCGGTATTGAGGTGATATTACCACTGTCCTGATAAACTTTTTCTATTCCTCTCCAACTGATTACACAGCAAGCAGTTAAAGAGATTTTTATTTTTATCGACTTGAACTCCATCTCCCTTGTTTCCATCCCTTTACCCGTATGTAGAGCAGGGATGGTAGAATGTACGATGGACGGACGATTTTCTCTCAACTAACTTATTTGGTCATTAGTACCGACTAATATATGCGGGTGCTAAACTCTTTAGTTTGAATAGAGATATGAACAGACCGTGAAGAAGATACCAGCAATGTGGAGGAGATTACTCCATCTCTCTGCAGGACTACTGCCTCTGGCATACGGTATCTGGCGGTGGAATAACCTGCTGTCCATTCATACTCTGCTGATCGCCGGCGGCATTTTCTTCACCGCTGCAGTGATATCGGCAAAGGGGAGGGCGGTCAAACTGCTCGCCGAGTTCATGCAGGCTGCCGTAACTCTGGCCTTTCTCGATCTTGCTCTCCGTCATGTGAAACTGCCTGAATTGTGGCAGGCCCTGAAGAACCTCGATCCTTTCCTGACACTCGCCGGAATGATTGCCTTTACAATTGGAATCTGGTTCAGGGGGTACAGGTGGTTCTTTCTGCTCGAAGGGGAGGGGAAGATCCGTCGCACCGATGCGGTGTATGCGACATTTGTTTCCTATTTCGGCAATTTCGCACTACCTGCTCGTGCCGGCGAACTTATCAGGATCGTTGCCCTGGGCGAGCGAACGGGTATCAGCAAGGCTGCCACCACTGCAAGTGTTCTGATGGAGAAGATCTCAGACCTGCTCACGCTGGTAGCAGTAATCCTCTACCTGCTGGGATTCACGGGGCTGGCCGGTCCCACATTGAGGATCATCGTGGGGATCGGTGCTGTTGTAGCTGTTGTTCTGATTTCAATAATGATAGTCGCCATCGTCCTGCGGAGGTTCTTCCCGCTGGAGGAAGGTTCCGGTGTGGAGAAGCCATGGAGAAGGAGTCGGCGCTTCCTTCATTTCTTTGTGGAAGGGATGAAACCGGCTTCACGGCCGGCTCACATGGGCCGCTTCCTCCTCTACAGCTTAGTGGCATGGGTATTTATAGGATATTCCTGCTACATATTCTTGACGAGCCAGGGTTTGATCGATTGGCTTCGTGAGTTCGGCAGGGCCGGACCTGTGGCTTCAACCCTTCTGCTCGTAGTTCTGATGAATGCCAGCACGTTGATCCCGGCCGGCCCCGGGAGTGCAGGTCCCTATCAGGCCGCGATCATGCTGGGTTTTTCACTGATTGGCGCCGGTTCGATGGAAGCGGGTAGTATTGCCTATCACAACGCTGCTGCTTTTTCAATATTGATCTGGATCGGACAGGCATTGCCTTCGATCCTCATCGGCGGAATACTGTTTATCCGTTCAGGGCTTACGGTCCAATTGCTACGCACGGCCGAGCGGGAGGCGGCCGATGCGATGATGCCTCCTGACAATTGGGTTGAGCCTGCTTGAAAGTAAGTCTAGCATATCAGGGAAGAGCAGATCTACATCTCACGGAGATTTCAATGCCCAATCCGGAGAAAAAAGAAAATCCCGACTCAGGTATCACTTCTGGTTCTGCAGAGGAGATAACGCTCGAGGAGGCACTTTTCGAACTCTCCCGCCTGCGTGCCATGAACGACGTATCGCGTGCGCTGGCAGGTACTCTTGATCTGGACCGTCTGCTCAACCTTATCGTCGCCAAAACCACCGAGATCATGAATGCGGACCGTTCGAGCCTCTTCCTGATCGATTGGGACACTGAAGAACTCTGGTCGAAGGTGGCTCAGGGCGTGCGATTCATGGAGATCAGATTCCCCATGCACATGGGCCTGGCCGGCGCCGTGGCAAAAACAGGTACAATACTTAATATCCCTGATGCGTACGAAGACGAGAGATTCAACCAGGAATTCGATAAGCGCACCGGGTACCGGACAAGCTCGGTACTTGCGGTCCCCATGAACAACCAAACTGGCGATCGCATAGGCGTGATGCAGGTGCTGAACAAGCGGGGGGATGAAGCCTTCACCCACGAGGATGAAGAGATCCTGAAATCACTGGCCGGTCAGGCTGCAATCGCGGTTGAGAACTCCCAGCTTTACGAGGAACAGAAGAAGAGCTTTATATCCTTTGTGGAAACCCTGGCAACTGCCATGGATGCGAGAGATCCCATTACTGCGGGTCACAGCAAGAGGGTGACCGACTATTCTGTAATCATCGCCGAGAAACTCGACTACTCGGAGAAACAGCTGGAGATCCTCAATGCAGCTGCCCTCATGCACGATATCGGCAAGATCGGGGTTCCGGAGATCATTCTCTTCAAGGATGGAAAGCTGGACGACGAGGAGTACAAGGTCATCCAGTCCCACGCCCGGCATACTCTGAATATCCTCGAGAAGATTCATTTCGACAGAGAGAAGAAGGAGATCCCCATGATGGCCGGAAGCCATCATGAGAGGATCGACGGGAAGGGATACCCGCTCGGCCTGACAGGTGATGATATACCTGAAGAGGGACGGGTACTGGCGATCGGAGACATCTTCGATGCGATAACCAGCCGCCGACATTACAGGGACAGGATGGAATTCATCCGGGTTATGAGGGTTCTGGATGAGGAGAGCCAGGGGCATATACAGACGGAGTTTCTGGAAGCTTTCAAGAACCTGACAATTGACCAGATTATAATCATCATGGAGCAGGACAACGTAGAGCCTGTTGAGAAAGAAGATCTCAAGTTATTTGAAAAGTATTCTCTGGGTGAGTTGCAGGGGATAATGGAGGCCAACGAAGGTGAGGAAGGAATCTCAGAAGAGGGAAAACACCTTCTCGACCGGTTTGATTTCTACTACCAACGCAGTATCAGCGAAGGATGGGTGCCTGATTAGGCATTGCCATGAGCATCTCTACAAAACGGGGTAATGGGGGCCGTACCCGCCTGTTCTCGGGTGAAGAGATCTCCAAGAACGATCCGCGTACCGAAGCGTATGGCGCGCTGGATGAAGCGGTGTCGGCGATAGGCCTGGGCAGGGCACTCTCCACCGACGAGAGAATCCGGAATGAACTTCTGCAGATACAGGAAACCTGCTTTCTGATCGGCGCGGAACTGGCTACAAAAACATCGGCCGATCAGATACTTGAGAACCGGATCGGTGAGCAGCAGCTGAGCGCTCTGGAAGCACTTGGACTCGAACTGGAGGATCTGGTGGAACTCTCTCCCCGGTTCATTGTACCAGGTGCCACTGCGGCCAGTGCAGCGATAGATCTGGGACGTTCGATAGTCCGCAGGGTTGAAAGAACGGTTATTTCGCTGATTGAAAAAGGGAGTGAGGCACCGGAGAACCCGTTCATAGTGCCATATCTGAACCGACTTTCCGACGTTCTCTTCCTGCTCGCCCGATTCGAAGAAATGAAGCAGGGAGTAGCTTTCGAACACCCCGGCGATTAACTTGATATACGTTGGCTGTAAATGTACTGCCCGGTTTATAGTCCAGAAGTGGCATTGAAAAAATACCACAATCTGTAAAATCCCGGGAGGAGGTCTTTCCTGCCATGTTTCTGAATTCAACCGGTGGTTATAAGGCACTGCTGAAGAGGTATGCGCGGTTCGCGTTTCTGGCGTCAGCGGTGTCCCTGATGGCATTGTCGGGTTGCGAGGAATCTACATCACCCGAAGGTGATGCCGATCAGAAGGCGGCACAGCTGCTCATCGATGAGGGATTCCAGTTACTGGCCGTTGCCTTCAACAGCGACGTCCCCGATTTCGCAACTCCGAAAGCCAAATTTGAGGCAGCTAAGCTGCTCGATCCGGAGAATATGGACGCCAATGCGGGCCTGGTGATGTGTGATGTTGGTCTGCTGAGTCAGAACCAGCAGGTGCTGGCCGCGGTTGGCGGTATCTTGGGACCTGGTTCCTTTGCCAGGGTTGCCGGAAGCGATCCGGTCGGTTTCCGTAAAGTTGTGGGAGGCGGCATATCACAGACAGGATCACAGGTTCTGACTCCTGGAAGCTGGCTCAGGTGGATGAATTCGCAGATGGCCCGTGTCATCCAGGATCAACCGCCCGATCTGGGACCTCTTCAGGATATTATGGAGAACGTGATAATTCCGGTTCTGGATGTTGTGATACTCCTGCTGGAATCTATCGAGGCATATCCCGACTGGCAGCTGGTCCTGACACCCGAATTAACCGGGATGCAGGAGGGGCGACTGGAACTCGATATAGCAGATATCCTGATGCTGGATGCTATGATCAACGTGCTTAAATCGCAGCTCCACTTCTTCGTCTCCTACAATCTGAACGCCCCAGATTTCAGTGATACGACGGCAGTAAAAGCGGCTCTCAATCAGCAGGATGGCACCTTCCTGAAACTGCGCACCAATGGGGCGACCCATCTGGGATTGACGCGTACATCACTTCTTACGGCGATTACCAAGCTCGGCCAGTTCTCGGCCGCCCTGCAGGCAGAGACCGACGATCAGACCGACGATCTGATCAAGATAGATCCTACCGGAGATTCCGGTCCCTCTGTGCAGGATCTTCTGGATATCGCTCTGGGGCTGAATCAGCTGAGCGCGACTCTGAACGGCCCCTACCTGGTCGAAGAGGATTTCGATGGGGACGGCACCACCGAGAGCCTGACCGTGGACCTGTCGGCCTATTTCAGCAATCCTATCTCCGACCCGAAACAGGTGCTGCCCCCATACCAGTGGAACAGCATGTATATGATGTTCCTGTGGGATGGCTGGCCGGAGGATTACAGCCAGTTCGTCTTCCCGAACCCCACTCTTAACGGGATTTATCCCGGCCTGACTACCGACGCGGCATTCAAGGCTTTCTTCGGGATCACGATGTTCCCATCTCCTGGTCCCTTCCCGATTTTCATGGGAGGCATTAATTAATTGCCTGAAGGGTGCTGATCAAGCAGGAGATTCCGGTGATTGTTCTGGAGACCGCACGGCCGGGAGGGTTAACGTCCTTCCGGCCGTTTACATTCCTTCTCCAGCTGCTGATTTCAGGAATTCTCGTTTCCAGTTCCTCTCATCCTGCTTCGGCGCAGGCAACCATGATATGGCCTGAACTGAGCAGTCTGATTGCGCCCGAATCGATGATCAGCAGCGGAAGCAGGGACGCTGTCGTTCCTGTGGCTGGATGGGGAAATCCCGGTTCGAACACGATGGGCCTGATGGGAGCGTCACCGGTAGTGGATCCCGCCGGATGGATGAATTCCGATTTTTCCGGAGTGCGATTTGAGCAGTGGAACGCTCTTACGTATCGCGCCCGCAGAGCCGGTAACCCCGATGACGACCAGACCGCCGGCTACTCAGTGATCCATGCCTCTACTCCTCTGGCCGGTGAAAAGCTGTTCCTGCTGGTGGGAGGCACAGAGTCAGGCAGTTCCACCAACATTGGATTCAGAAGAGAAAAGGGTCAACTGAATCGAAATATCAGTGAAAATCATTCATGGCTGGGAATAAGAGGCAGAAACAAGAAGTGGGAATACCTCATCTCATTGGGGCAGAAGGGTCACTTTCGTGGTGACGATGAAGCGGCCGCTGCGGTAAAGATGAACCTGCAAAATGAGATGAGCCTTTCGATCTGGGGTTCGAGAAGAGTTGCCGGTGACCAGGTTGAAATTGAATATGGATCGGATCGTGCAGAGGTGATCGCTCCCTCCTCAAAGTATATGTACGGCATCGAATGGACCGGCAGCGTCATGAGCTGGCCTCTTGGCTTCAGATTGCAGCGGAGATGGGGAAGTGGAAGAGGAGAGGAGGAACCGATGCACAGGTTGAAGCCGAGCCCCGACCTGTGGCTTCTCGATCTCAGAGCAGAGTCACCTGCCGGAAAGCTTTTTCTCTCCGGTGGTTTTGGAAGGGGAGAACACCGTTCAGAGCTTTTTTCGCAGGGATTGAGGTACGCCCGCTTTCTCCTTAACGACTCCCGCTTTTGGTTTCGAACAGCGTGGAACCTGAATCTATCTGGCAATCCCTTCCAGCTCTGGTCTGGGTATACGAGCACATTAATGAGGGGTGAAGGGGACCTGGAATTCTGGCCATTCACCCCTGCAATCATGGACCTTCTCGGACTGAGGCGCAGAGCTGTGGCAGACCTGAGTGTGAATGTCATCAGCACAGGAGGAAGAAGGTGGCTCAAACGTTCAGATCTTTACAGGATCTATCTGGGCGTGGACATGCACCACCTGTGGACCGCTGGAGAGTTCGAATCGTGGGAGCCGCTGGTCCTGGGGCTCGGACGCACCAATATCCTTCTTGATCAACTTCGGCTGCGATCGGCTCAACTTCTTGATCTGGGTGTGCAGGGTGAGGCTTCGATCGCCGCCGACATCAGCCTGCAGGGAGGGATTGCCCAGTTGCTCCCCCTTGCGGTACAGGAACGAAAGCAGCCGGAGGATGAGCCCGTTCCTGAACCGTATCGCGGGGAGAAGGCTGATATATGGGGAGGACTCCGGTGGTGGATATCCCTGTCGATCGATCTGAACCATTGATTGTATTCAGATCAGAATAATCAGGTTCGCAGTGCCTCTTCTGCCTCAGCAGTCAGATTATCCAGCAGTTCACCCAGTTCGGTCGCCCTTCTGTCCAGGTAATCTGCATCGCTGTCGTCGGGTATCGTGAATCCCTCATCGTAAGCGACCACAACCCTCGTAAACGGCAGAGGCAGAATGTACTTATCCCAGGCCTTTTCGAATACGCGTGCCCGCCGGGCGGCACTTGTCATCGGTACCACCGGTATGCCGGTTTTCATGGCTGCATAGAGGATGCCATGCTGTGCAAGCCTGTGAGGACCGCGGGGCCCATCCACCGCAAAACCTGTGTCACGCCCTTCCTTCACCGCTCTTATGATCCCCACCAGCCCCCTGACAGCACCTCTCGATGTGGAACCCCGAACGATGTGAAATCCCAGACCTCCAAGTACCAGGCTCTGCAGAGTCCCGTCCCGGCTGAGGCTGGTCAGAACGGCTATGTTGCTGCCCTTCCATGCATAAACGAGCGAAAACTGCCTGCCGTGCCAGAATGCCAGTGCAACATGGCCGTCGGGTGAGTTTTCTCGCGCCTCCCGCAGGTATTCCTCTCCGATCATTTCATACCTGAGTGTGCTGCCCAGCAGACGGATCATCATCCGGCCGAGAGCTGCCACTATCCTCTGACCGATTGTCGGGGGGTATGGCTTCGGGTCTGGCGGGCCGTTCTGTGCTGACAAGTCAGTGCAGTCCTGTATCGGGTTAGTTCTTCCCTGAAGATTAACTGGAGCCGGGCCCCGGGGCCAGCAGCATAATCGTCGGAGGAGTGGGCTAATTTCCGCCAGGCTCCATAGGGACATGCTATGAAACGCGATTCGATCAGAACAGAGGCGATAAGGGCGTTCCACCGCGGTTACGTATTACAGCGGCAGGGAAAGCTCCAGGAGGCGGTTTACCAGTACAAGCGCTCTCTCGAGCTGGTTCCCACAGCGGAAGCCTACACATTCCTCGGTTGGGCATACTCCTTCCAGGGCCGTCTCGAAGATGCGATCAAGGAGTGTTACAAGGCCATCCGGGTCGATCCCTCCCTCGGCAATCCATACAACGACATAGGAGCATATCTCATAGAGATGGGACGTCCTGAAGATGCACTGCAGTGGCTGATGCTGGCGCTGCAGGCTAAACGGTACGAGTCATACTGCTATCCTTATTACAACCTGGGAAGAGCGAGTGAATTGATCGGATCGCCTGCAAAAGCCCTTGAATATTACAAGAATGCTCTGGAGGAGAATCCTTCCTTCACTCCTGCCGTTCTGGCCGTACAAAAGTATTCTAAATCGATCCACCGGTAGTAGTGCCCCGTCCTTGACAGATCGAGTACCGGAAGTAGACTGTGCCCTCATGGCTATCTGCTATCTTGACGGCAGGCGGCTTCAGAGAACATTCATTGCCGCAGCAAACCGGGTCAACGCGCACCGCGAGTCGCTGAACTCGATCAATGTCTTCCCTATTCCGGACGGCGATGCCGGAACAAATATGGCGATGACCCTCGCCTATGCCGTGGATGGCATAGCCCACCTCGACTCTCCATCGCTCGACGATGTCCGCAATGAACTGGGACGTGCCGTCCTTGTGGGGGCCCGCGGCAATTCCGGCTTCATACTGGCACAGTTCACTCGCGGATTTCTCGAGAGCTTCGATCGTGGTATCCGCCGTCTTCACAGGGAAGAACTGGCCAGAGCATGCCAGCAGGCTTTCCAGAGGGCGTACGACGCCATCATGGAACCGGTAGAGGGTACTATCCTGACGGTCATGAGAGAGTGGTCGAATACCATAACGAATCTGAGCCGCGAGCCGCGGGACATCGAAGACATCCTTGACGGCGCCCTCGAAAGGGCGAAAGTGGCCCTGGCGCATACTCAGGAGCAGATGGCTCTACTGAAGAAACACGGTGTGGTGGATGCCGGTGCGCAGGGGTTCGTACATATGCTCGAAGGGATAAACGAATTCATACACCGCGGCGTTCTGCATCCGGCACGCACGGAGCCTGCAGCAGTTTACCCTGCCGCGTTGATGGGAAGTGCCGGTGCACCTGATCAGATAACCTACCGATACTGCACTCAGGCGCTGGTTGAAGATCCCGCCACAGAGCCCGATGCATTGAAGAAGCGACTGAAGAAGCTGGGCGATTCACTGATCGTGGGTGGCGATTCTGATCTTCTCAAGGTGCACATCCACTCCAACTCACCCGATGAAATCTTCGCCCTGCTCGAGAGCGTCGGAACACTGCTCGACGCCCGGGCGGAAGACATGCAGAAGCAGGCAGAGGCTCTCTTCTCAAAACAGATCCAGATCAGACCGCGATCGGAGAAACAGAGTGTAGCGATTGTGGCAGATTCCACCTGTGATCTGACCCTCGATATCGCTGCGGAGGCGGGAATTACGGTAGTTCCATGTCTGATAGCCTTCGGAGACGAGGTATACAGGGACAAAGTGGAACTGACTACCGGACAGTTCTATGAGATGCTGAGAACCCATCCGCTGCACCCTACGACCAGTCAGCCGGCTCCGGGTGATCTGGAAGATGTCTACGAGAGAGCACTCTCCTCATATGAGAAAGTTCTTTCAATACACATCTCCAGCAAGCTGAGCGGGACTTTCCAGGCTGCGGTCAATGCCTCCGAAGAGATCGATAAAGGTCGAATAACCGTTTTCGATACGGAGACCGTGACGATTCCGATAGGGACTATGGCGCTGCAGCTCTCCCGCCTCGCGCGGAAGGGTATCGGTCTGGAGGAACTCGTGCACCGCCTGGAGGAGATGCGTCGCCATTCGAAGCTCTACTGCATACTTGAGACCCTCGAGTTTCTCATCAAGGGCGGGCGGGTCAGCAGACTGCGCGGCTGGGTCGGGCAGATCCTGGGGCTGATGCCACTCATAACAATCAGGGATGGTCTGCTGGAGACTGTTGACAAGGTCAGGAGTTCCAGGAACGGACTCGACGAGATTCTGGGCAGATTCGATGATGAGATACCAGAGGGAGTGCCGGTTATCGGGGTTGTAGCCCATAGCGACAACCCCGAGATGTCAAAGATTGCCTGCGAGGAATTCGAGTGGCGCTACCGTCCTGTCGAGATGCTGGAACTGGAAATCGGACCGGCCGTGGGTGCTCACGCCGGACCCGGTGCATGGGGTATATTCTACCTCACCGTGCCCGATTATTAACGGATTCCTGCCCGGTATCTCTCACTTACAGCTGAACAATCAATCAAAATTCTGCAGGAAGAAGGGATTTGTTCTTCTCTCCTGGCCGATGGTTGTGGATGGTCCGTGACCGGGATAGAGAACAGTGTCATCCTCCAGCGGCAGCAATTTCGTTTCGATACTCGATATCAGGGTTGTGTAGTCGGAGCCGGGCAGATCGGTTCGACCTATACTCCCTGCAAAGACTGCATCGCCCACAAAAGCCACCCCTTCACCGATGAGGCATATCCCCCCGGGAGAATGTCCGGGCGTTTCGGCAACCGCAAGTTCGCAGTTACCTATTCCTATAGTGTCACCTTCGGATAGAATGCGATCCGGTTGGGGTGGAGGATCGGTTTCGACTCCGAACCACCGCATCATCACTTCGGGGGCTCTTTCGAGCACATCTGCACCGGCCTGGTGGATCAGGAATGGTGCTCCCGTTACCTCCAGGATACGCTCAACTCCCATCACATGATCGAAGTGACCGTGTGTTGCGATCACGTGGGTTACATTCCAGTTTCCATTTGTGATCTCTGCCGTGATACGCTCAGGTTCGGCTCCCGGATCTATGAGTATGGCGTCCTTTGATTCGGGATCGCCGGCAATGTAGCAGTTAACCTCGATTGGTCCTACGGTGATTGTCTGGATAGATAGTGGCAAATTAAAATCCTCGTTGAGAAACCGGTTCACTGACATTCTGCAGGGAGAATGCAATAAGATAATACGCCCGGATGCACTACCGAAGCGTGTGATTTCCGTCCCTGCTTTTTCCCCTCCTGGCCGATGTCGAGAAGGAGGTGGCTCAGGAAAAAATGATCGCTGCTGCATCAAATCGATTTCTGCCATGGGCCGTATGGCTTCTGCTGGTTGTCTGCACGATTGCAGGTCTGATCCGTTATACGCTGCGTGCAGACCTGCCACTTATCGTGGAGGGATCGGCCGGGTTTGAGTTCATCGAACCTGGCGAACTCGTACCTGAAACAGAGGGGGTATTGCCCGTCACGATCGACGGGTTGGGTATTAGCGGCGGCTGGCACGTTCGCCTGGCCCTGGCCGGCAGGCGTGTCGGAGAGAGTGTCACGATAGGGCTGGTAAGGAAGGGAGATACCGCTGCCACTGAAATAGTAGAGCACCAGGTGGCGTTGGTGACCGGGTACACAGTCCGGGGCCTGATCACCCTGATTCTTGTTTGTGTCACCACTCTGGGTCTGGCCGCCTTTCTGCTCGGCCATCGATTGCGACACCCTGCTGCTCTTCCCCTGGCTGCCATGCTGTCTTTTCTGGGCGCTACCCTTGCACTTGAGGAGTGGGGCGCGCCGCTCGGTCCGGGATTGTGGAAGTGGCTGCCCGGTGTGTTCTGGGCCTACACCTACGTGCTGGTCCCGCCGGCCATGCTCTCCTTTGCTTCTTTTTTCCCCCTCGAATCCACCTTCTGGCGCCCTCTCGGCTGGTTGAGACGGAGCGCATGGATCTTTGCGGCCATTCTTGGTACATCCATCGCTTCGGGGATCGTGCTCTATGTGGGGGCGGGGGTGGCAATTGGCTATCAGCTCGACCTCTATTGTCAATATGTCCTCTGGGCATTCATGGGGGCCTCGGTGCTTCTGGTAGGAACAGGTCTGTTCATCACCTACCGCAGATCCTCTGACTGGGCAACCAGAAACAGGATCCGCTGGGTTCTCATGGGAACCCTCATCGGCGGACTGCTTCCGCTGCTGCTGATCATCCTGCCCCGTGCACTGGAAGTCGAGGCTCCGATGGAGGAGCATCTGGCGCTTCTCTTTCTTCTATTCCTTCCCCTCAGTCTTGTGATCTCTGTGGTCAGACACAATCTGCTGGACATCTCAGTAGTACTCCGGCAGGGAGTGATGTACGCACCGGCGACCGTTGTTGTCTACTTCCTCTTCGGCGGAATTTTCGTGGTCCTCGGTTTCATCTCTCTCAACAAGCTTCCGGGTGTTGACCTGCTCTTCACTTTCCGGGTGGTACTGATTCTGGCCCTTCCCCTGCTGCTCTTCCATCTTTTCTACGAACCGCTTAGAAAGCGGACACAGGGCATCGTAGACAGGTTCTTCTTTCGTACCAAATACAGCTACGGAAGGACCGTTCGCGCATTTAACGAAGAGCTCGACAGGAGTCTGACCGGTGTGGCGATCATCAATTACCTGCACAGTCAGGTAATGCAGACCGTCATGTCGACATGGATTCAGGTGGTGGAGAGAGATGGGAGATGGCACAATCTCTGGGAGAATGTCGAGAACGCAGGCCTTATTGAGAAACCGCTTCTGACCCTGCCCTTCCACGAACTTGAGGGACTGGAATTGTGGTTGGGACCCAAACGATCCGGAATGGCTTACCATACGTACGACAGGGCCCTGCTTGAAACACTGGTGGGGATGACCTCCACCGCGCTGCAGCGGGAGGTTATGCAGAGGCAGCTGCTGGAAGAGGCCGCAGAGAAGGAGAGACTGGAAGCCCTGACCCAGCTGAAGGATGACTTTCTGTCCCTTGTAAGTCACGACCTGAGATCGCCCCTGGCAGCGATCAGTATGTCCGCCTCGATGATGGCCAGACGCAGCCAGGAAGCGGGAGATGAGAAAGGCTCAAAAGATGCCACCAGGATCGAGCGGAACACCATGCGATTGACTCACATGGTTGAAAGGCTGCTGCACACCGCCAGAGTGGATGCAGGCAGGGTCGAACCCAAATTTGAATCGTGCCGGCTGACCGAAGTGACCGCTGCCGCTTTCGACCGGCATCAGATGGCCGCCGAATCGGAACAGGTTGTGCTGGAAAGTACCATCCCTGAAAATTCCGAGGTTCGCGCTGATCCTCTCCTGCTTCAGGAAGTCCTCAGCAACCTTGTAGATAATGCCCTCAAGGTATCGGAGAGTGGCACTGTCATATCCATTGGGGCCGAACAGGCTGACCGGGGCTGGAATATTACGATTTCAGATCAGGGTCCGGGAATTCCGGAGGACCGGATTCCAACCCTTTTTGAGCGTGGTGAAGTGTCGGGTACAATGACCAGAACGATAGGGTTCGGTCTCGGTCTCTTTCTCGTCCACGAACTGGTCGGATTACAGAGAGGCAGGGTAGAACTCCGGCACACTTCATCTGAAGGTACTACCTTCGCTATCTATCTACCGGGGCAATGATATCGTGAAAAGAATTATAGTCGCAGATGATGAACGGGAGATGAGGGAATCCCTTGCACAGCTTCTCGTCTCAGCCGGGTGGGAAGTGCTGGAAGCAGCTGATGGGATCGATACGGTCCGGGCCGTTCAAGAACACCCTCCGCAGGCGATGCTTGTCGATCTGGTCATGCCCGGCAAGAGCGGTCAGGAGGTCCTGGAGGAAGTTCGATTTCTTGAACCTGATCTTCCCGTCATCCTCCTCACCGGTCATGGTGATGTAGAAAATGCCGTGCAAGCCATGAAGAGCGGAGCATTCGACTTTCTGACGAAACCACCAGACCCGGACCATCTTCTGCTGGTTCTGGAGCGGGCGGTTGAAAGAAGGACCCTAGAACGGGAAGTTAAGCACAGCCGACGGCGGCAGGCTGATCTCTTCACATTTGTTGGGGGAGAAGCCGCCTCCATGAAGGATTTTCTTGAGAAGATGGAGCGGGTAACAGCTACGGAATCGATTGTGCTTCTGACAGGTGAAACGGGTACAGGGAAAGAACTGGCGGCACGCGCGATCCGGGAGAATGGACCCAGAGCGAAATCCCAGTTCGTTGTCGTGAACTGCGCTACTCTGAGCGATACCCTCCTCGAATCAGATCTCTTCGGCCACGAAAAGGGAGCTTTTACAGGGGCGATCTCTGCAAAAGTGGGGCGCCTGGAGGAAGCTGACAGGGGCACGCTTTTTCTCGATGAGATCGGTGAACTGCCGCTGCCTGTTCAGGCCAAACTGTTGAGGGTTCTGGAATACGGTGAGTTTCAGCGGGTCGGCTCAACACAGACCCGGCAGGTGGATACCAGGATTATCGCCGCGACCAACCGCGATCTTGAACAGGAGGTTTCGGAAAAGAAATTCCGTGACGATCTCTTCCACCGCCTGAGTGTTGTGATTCTCCACCTGCCTCCACTGCGAGAGAGGATGGAGGATCTTCCCCTGGTTGTTGAGCATCATCTGAAACGTCTCTGTTCCGAGTTGGGCCGCAGTGAGGCTGAGATATCTGCAGAAGTCTGGAAGAGAATGGAGGAATACGACTGGCCCGGTAATGTTCGGGAGGTGAGGAACGTGCTCGAACGGGCGCTCGTGCTCTCGCCGACCGGCACGATCGGTGTGGATGACATACCAATTTCAGTATCCGCCACCGGTTTGTCAGAAGATCCCCTCAGCGTGCCACCGGGAACTCCCATGGTTGAAGCTGTAGAGAGCTACAAGCGGTGGATGGTAAAAAGATCTCTTGAGGAGTGTGGCGGCAACCAGACCAGAGCGGCAGAAATGCTCGGTATGCATCGCTCATCCCTGAACCGTCTGATGAAGGAACTCGACCTCAGATAGAAGACTGCTCGGACATCAATTACCCCTGATAAGGGCCACTCTCTCGTCAAGTGGTTGCAGAAACTGTGCGGGGACACGCAGATCGCCCTTTCCCCATCCCAGTTGTATCTCTCTCTTCCTGTGTCCGTGGAAGTCTGTACCGCCGGTCTGGATCAGATTGAACCTGTCAGCCAGTTCCATATAGAACTCGCACTGTTCAGGAGTGTGATGCGTGTAGTAAACCTCAATCCCCCCAAGACCCATATCCTTCAGTTCGGCAACCAGATTATTCAGGCCTTCACCCTCTCTTCCGGTCTGACAGGGGTGGGCCATTACCGGGATTCCGCCGGCACCGAGGATCAGTTGAAATGCTTCAGCCGGTTCGTAGCGGAACTTATGTTCGTAGGCGGGGGAACTGGCATCGAGATATCTGTCGAAGGCTTCCTGGATAGTTGAAACGGCGCCGATATCCAGCAGAGCCTCTGCAATGTGAGGACGCCCGACTACGCCGCCGCCGGCTTTCATTTCAGCCTGCTCCAGTTCGATCGGAATACCCATCGCCTGCAGGTTCCTGATAATCTTCGGATTACGGTCCCTTCTTGCCTGTTTCAGCCTTTCGATCCCGGCGGCAAACATCTCCTCGTCAGGGTTTATCTCGTATCCGAGAATGTGAAGGGTTCCTCTGTCAATCTGTGCAGATATCTCGATTCCGGGAACGACCCTGATTCCCAGGTTCTCACCTGCCGTCACTGCTTCCTCCACTCCGTCGGCAGTATCGTGGTCGGTAATCGCGATCGCCTCAAGCCCGGTTGATATTGCAGCCTCGATGAGCTGGGTCGGAGTCAGAGAGCCATCACTGGCGGTCGTGTGTGCGTGAAGATCTATACAGCCCTGTTCCATATAAAAAGAGGATCAGTCCTCCTCCGGCGGACGCCTGCCCGAAACCAGCAGTGCACCTTCATCCTTGAAACCGATGAGCTGCTCGCGGCTCTCGAACCATCGGCCATCAACTTCCTCAGCCAGTTCAGATTCAGCTCTTATGCGCTGATCGCCTACATCGATGAATCCGCACGCACGGAAGAGAGTGTTGTACTGATCTGATCCCTTGCAGTGCATTGGAACCTGAAGGTGATTCCTCCAGTGATGGGTGTATCTGTTTTCCAGGAAAAAGTGCATGGCGACGAAGAAGGTGCCGCCCGGTTTCAGCACACGGAAGATCTCATGTCCTGCAGCAACCTGGTCGGGAAAGTAATAGAATGCTTCGATAGAAGTAATATGATCTATAGAGCCATCCTCTATGGTGAGATCATCAAATCTGGCGACCTCGAAGCGTACGTTCGAGGGGTTGTCGGGATTGCTGCCGGCAACTTCGATCATCTTGGGGGAGATGTCCACTCCGGTAACCTGACCGCTCGGACACACTTCTGTTGCCAGATGGCGGGTGAACCATCCGTCGCCACAGGAGAGATCGAGGATAGTATCCGATTCACCTGCCAGCAGCTCGTTTGCGATAGCTAATCCAAGAAGTCGGCGGCTCTTCTGCATAACTGATCCCGCGTCGAGCTGGGACCAGTCATCCAGCATTTCACTCAGTCGATCCCATGCCTGTGTCTCGGGCTGATCGGTCGATTCTGTTGAGGGTTCGAGTACCATGGAGCCTCCATATTCACAGTCTGAATCTTGATAGGTGAGTCGGTATATCCGGGTGGTCGCTCTTGCCCGAATAGAATGCTCAACTTATAGTGCCATTTCGATCATGCAAATACCTTCTACTGACAATCTCAGCGGCCGAAAACCTGATTGGCTCAAGGTACGTGCCCCGGGCGGAGCCAATTACGTTCGGATAAAGAAACTGCTTCGAAGCCTGCAGTTGCATACAGTATGCGAAGAGGCGATGTGTCCCAACCTCGGCGAGTGCTGGGGATGGGGTACGGCTGCGATTATGATACTGGGGGATACCTGCACGCGGGCCTGCCGATTCTGCAATGTCAGAAGAGGCAATCCAGGCGGATATCTGGATTACAGGGAACCGGAAAAGGTTGCTGAATCACTGGTCTCACTCGAACTGAAGTATGTAGTGATCACCAGCGTGGACAGGGATGATCTGGCCGACGGGGGAGCCGCACATTTCGCCGCAACGGTGGAAGCGGTCAGAACTCGCTGTCCGGAACTGGTCGTGGAGACCCTTATTCCCGATTTCGGAGGGGAGCGTTCCGCTCTTCGCAGAGTAATCGAATCGGGCCCGCAGGTGATTTCCCATAACCTCGAAACCGTGCGCAGGCTGACAAGAGAGATCCGCGATGCGAGGGCATCCTACGATCTTTCACTTCAGGTACTCGTCGATCTGAAAGAGATGTCCCGGTCGATCAGAACAGAACCTCTCTTGAGCAAATCGAGTCTGATGGCAGGGCTGGGTGAACGGGAGGATGAGATCGAAGAGGCGATGGATGATCTGCGGGATGCCGATGTTGATTTCCTCACGGTTGGCCAGTACCTGAGTCCGGGCCCGAAACACCTTCCGGTTCTCGAATATGTAAGCAGGGAGCAATTCAAAGCGTATCGCCTGGTTGGAGAGGAAAAAGGTTTCAAATATGTGGCAAGCGGGCCGCTGGTCCGTTCTTCGTACAGAGCAGGGGAGTTCTTCATCCAGAATATCATCGACGGATCGTAAGCGATCCTGGAGGCACATCAGATGAGCACACACGAATACGATGCAGTAGTGATAGGAGCCGGCCCCGGTGGGTATCCGTGTGCCATCAGGCTGGCGCAGATGGGAAAGAGAACCCTGTGTATCGAAGCACACAAACTTGGCGGGGTCTGCCTCAATTACGGGTGCATCCCTTCGAAGGCGATGATATCGGCGGCCGATTTCTACCACAGGGTGGACGGCGGCAAATCGATGGGTGTAACGATCGAGGGGAAGAGCCTTGATTTCGGTACGACCCAGAAATTCAGGGCAAAGGTGGTCAAGAAGCTGGTTACGGGTGTCGGCGCCCTCTTCCGGGAGAATGGTGTGGATGTGATGATGGGAAGTGCGTCCTTTGCAGATGCCAACACAGTAAAGATTGACATGGAGGATGGCGAACAGGTCGTCAGGTTCACCGATGCTGTGATCGCAACGGGTTCGGTTCCTTTTTTCCTCAAGGGCTTCGAGCCGGATGGGGAGTGTGTCGTTGGAAGCAGGCACGCCCTCGAGTTTGCGGAGGTTCCCGAACGCCTTCTGGTGATCGGCGGTGGATATATCGGGCTTGAGCTGGGCATCGCCTACAGGAAGTTCGGTACCGAGGTGAAGGTCATCGAAATGATGGACAGCCTGCTCCCCCTCTCGCCGAAGAATCTGTCGGCTGTTGTAGAAAAGAAATGCAGGAAGCTGGGAATCGAACTCCACCTGAACACCGCTGCAAAGGCACTGGAGAAGGCTCCTGACAAGGTCACTCTTGTGGCAACCGGACCCGATGGCGGGGAGGAGCGATTCGACGCCGGCAGGATTCTGGTGACGATCGGCAGAAAACCTTACACAGAGTCCCTGGGGCTGGAAGCTGCAGGACTTCAGACCGATGAGAGGGGATTCCTCGAAGTGGATGCGCAGCGGCGCACCGCAGTTCCCAATATCTTTGCCATCGGGGATGTGACTGGAGAGCCGATGCTGGCCCACAAGGCCACAAGAGAGGGAATAGTCGCTGCAGAAGTAATCGCCGGCGAGGCTGTTGAATACGATCCGCGAGCGATTCCTGCAGTTATCTTCACCGATCCCGAAATCGCTTACGTGGGGCTCTCGGAAGAAGAAGCGATCGATGAGGGTTATGAAGTTGTTACAGGTGAATTTCCCTTCATCGCGTCGGGACGGGCTGCCGCGATCAATCACACTGATGGATTTGTAAAGGTAATCGGTGATAAATCAACCGGCCTGCTGCTGGGAATCCAGATCGTCGGTCCGGAGGCTTCCGATCTCATCAGTGAGGCATGCCTTGCCCTGGAGAAGGGAACCACTCTGGAGGAGATCGGCTCTACCATCCATCCACACCCCACTCTCGGTGAGGTGGTCATGGAGGCCTCGGAGGTGGCGCTGGGAAAGGCGATCCACCTTCCGAATAAATGAATTTTTAGTTCCTAACACTATGGAAAGAGTTCCAACTGTTGATTATGTTGGAAACACATCTTTGAAATCATCATCAAACGAGCTGCGGAACCACCCGTCCACCGCTCTAGAGCAGGGAGAGCGCCAATGGCGACGCTAAAAGAAGCACTTGCGGAGAGGATTCCCGCATTACGGGAGGAAGTCCGCAATCTGGTAAAAGAGCACGGCGACACGGTGATCTCTGATGTTACTATCAAGCAGGCCTACGGTGGTATGCGCGGTGTCAAGGGACTGGTCTGTGACACCTCTCTGGTTACTCCCGAAGAGGGCTTGATCATCCGCGGCATTCCGATTCTGGATCTCACCGATCGGACACCCGAGGAGGTCTTCTACCTTCTCTGTATCGGGGAGCTTCCAAGCGAAGCAGATGTTGAGAGCGTAAAGGACGAATTCGCCCAGCGCTCGAAAGTGCCCGATTACCTCATCGATGTTCTCAAGGCAATGCCCGAGACATCTCACCCGATGGCCATGCTTACTGCAGGGATAAGCGCCCTTGAATACGAGTCGGTATTCCGTGCCCGTTACGACGAGGGGATGAAGAAGGAAGACTACTGGGAGGCAGCCCTGGAGGACAGTCTCCAGCTGCTGGCCAAACTGCCTTCCATCGCAGGAGCGATTTATCGAATCAGATTCGATAAGGGCGAACCTATTGCTTACGATCCCTCATTCGACTGGTCAACGAACTACGCGCGTATGCTCGGTAATGACGATCCGGAGTTTGCCGATCTTATCCGGCTTTATCTGGTTCTCCATACCGATCATGAGGGGGGCAACGTCAGCGCCTTTACATCACATGTCGTTGCATCCGCCCTTTCTGATCCTTTCTACGCGGTTGCTGCAGGTCTCTCAGGTCTGGCCGGCCCGCTGCATGGTCTTGCCAACCAGGAGTGCCTGCGCTTCCTGATTGGGATCCTGGAGCGCTTTGACGGCAAGGCTCCGACTCCCGAAGAGCTGGAAGAGTACACGTGGGAGGTTTTGAACAGCGGCCGGGTTATTCCTGGATTCGGTCACGCCGTTTTGAGGGCGACAGACCCGCGTTACACGGCTCAGTACGAGTTCGGTAAGAAGCACTTTCCCGATGATGAGCTCTTCGCGACCATGGCCACAGGTTTCGAGGTCATTCCGAAGGTGCTGATGGAGCATGGGAAGGCTGCGAATCCGTGGCCGAATGTGGATGCAGCTTCGGGTACGATGCTCTACCACTACGGACTCACCGAGATGATCTACTACACGGTCCTCTTCAGTGTGAGCCGTACCATGGGTATGCTGTCGCAGTTGATCACCAGCCGGGCTATGATGGAGCCTATCACAAGGCCCAAATCGGTGACCACTAAATGGATCAAGGAGCAGGCGGGAGTCAGCTGAGAGTTCGCTGTTCTAACCGCTGAAAACCGGGAATGGACTCCGACGGGCAGGAATTTGTTGGGGTCCATTCTTTTTTTACTCATTTTGCGATCGGATCATGATTAACGGACAGAGAGACATAAATCCACGCCTTACGCCGGCACAATTCGCCGAACTTCTCGAGGAGCGGATCCTTCTCTTCGATGGAGCAATGGGTACCTGTATCCAGGATGCAGAGCTGACGGCGGTCGATTTCGGTGGGGAACAGTACGAGGGGTGCAACGAGTACCTGTCTATTGTAAAACCTGATCTCATAGAGGGGATCCACAGCAGATACCTGGCTGCGGGCGCAGATATCGTGGAGACAAACACCTTCGGGGCGATTCCCTTTGTGCTGGAGGAATACGGTCTCTCGGAAAGGGCGCTTGAAATAAACGAAGCTGCAGCGCTCATTGCCCGCCGGGTCGCGTCTGAATATGACGGCTCCTGCCGCATCCGCTATGTCGCCGGTTCAATGGGACCCTCTACCCGTTCGATCTCGCTGACGGGGGGGATAACATTCGACGAGATGGTGGAACACTATTCGATCCAGGTGAGGGGGCTGCTGCAGGGAGGTGTTGACCTGCTCCTGCTCGAAACCTCGCAGGACATGCTGAATACCAAGGCGGGTCTTGTAGCGATCCGCAACGAACTGGAGCAGTTCGATCTGGACATCCCGGTAATGGTCTCTGCCACAATCGAGACTATGGGTACCACCCTGGCCGGACAGAGTGTTGAAGCTGTTTTCACCAGTCTTGAACACGCCGGTCTTTCGGCGGTCGGTCTCAACTGCGGCACCGGCCCCACCTTCATGACCGACCATCTTCGTAATCTGAGCAGCCTGTCGGATCTGCCGGTATCAATGATGCCGAATGCCGGACTGCCCGATCACGAGGGAAGATACATCGAGACACCGGATGAGATGACCGCAACAATGGGCCGGTTCATCGAAGAGGGCTGGGTGAACATCGTCGGCGGGTGCTGCGGTACGAATGAAAATCACATTAAGGCTCTGGCGGATTGTGTGGCAGGTGCAACTCCCCGCCGTCCCGCTGCAAGCGTGCCCGCTGCAGTCAGCGGCGTCGATTACCTGCCGCTCGATGATTACACGCCGGTTATCGTCGGCGAGCGAACCAACGTGATCGGCTCCCGGGCCTTCAAGCACATGATCGGTGAAGGTGATATGGAGCGTGCGGCAGAAGTCGGACAGCGACAGATTCGTGACGGGGCGCATATCCTCGATGTGTGTCTGGCCGATCCCGACAGGGATGAACCTGCCGATATGGCTGCATTCCTGGACGTTCTTGTGCGAAAGGTCCGGGTTCCCCTGATGATCGATACGACAGATCACGAGGCTCTCGAAATCGCTCTGAAACGAAGCCTGGGGAAAGCGATCGTCAATTCGATCAACCTGGAGAATGGTGAGGAGCGGTTCGATACAGTGGTGCCCCTGATCCGTAAATATGGAGCGGCCGTCATCGTGGGGTGCATCGACGAAGATCCGGAGGAGGGGATGGCACGCACCTGGGAGAGGAAACTTTCAATCGCTCAGCGCAGTTACGACCTGCTCACGGACAGATACGGCCTTCCTGAAAGAGATCTGATCTTCGATCCCCTCGTATTCCCGGTGGGAACGGGTGACCGGGCTTACCTGGATGCAGCGATCGAAACCATAAAGGGAGTCAGGGCTATCAAGGAGGCCCTTCCCGGGTGCCGCACGATCCTGGGTATCTCGAACGTCTCTTTCGGACTCCCTCCGGCCGGACGTGAGGTTCTGAATGCGGTTTTCCTTCATTTGAATCTGCAGAACGGGCTCGACATGGCTATCGTGAATTCGGAGAAGCTGCTCCGGGTGACCCAGATAGAAGAGAGTGAGCTGAAGCTGTGTGAAGATCTGATCTTCAACAGGGGAGAGGATCCTCTCGGGGCTTTCATCTCTTCCTTCAGTGACAGAGAGAGCCGACATCCGCAGACCCCCGCTGCCGATCTTCCACTCGAAGAGCGCCTGGCCAGGTACATCGTCGAAGGATACCGTGACGGATTGAAGGATGACCTCGACGAGGCACTTCAATCGATGGACCCGCTTGAGATCATCAACGGTCCCCTGATGGCAGGGATGGGTACGGTTGGAAAGCTCTTCAACGAGAACGAACTCATCGTCGCCGAAGTGCTGCAGAGCGCCGAGGTCATGAAAGCCGCGGTCAGCCATCTGGAGCCTCACATTGAAACAGCGGAAACGGCTGAGAGGGGAACGATTCTGCTGGCGACGGTGAAAGGGGATGTACATGACATAGGCAAGAACCTTGTCGATATCATTCTATCCAATAACGGCTACAGGGTGGTCGACCTCGGAATAAAAGTAATGCCGCAGGAGCTGGTGCGGGCTGCCCATGAGGAGAAACCGGATCTGATCGGTCTCTCGGGTCTGCTCGTCAAGAGCGCCCGGCAGATGGTTACCACTGCCGAAGAGCTGCGCCGGGGGGGGATTGATGTCCCTCTGCTTGTAGGCGGGGCGGCCCTTACCCGAAAGTTTACAGACTCGAAGATCGGACCGGCATACGGCTCTGCCACCGCATACGCCAGGGATGCCATGGACGGTCTGGCTCTGGCAGGCAGGCTTCTCGATCCCGATTTCCAGAAAGAAGAGCAGCGTGGTTCCGCACTGCCGGAGGAAACCGGCGAGGCTCCTCCAGAAGGTTCAGCAACCGGCTCAGAGGAAATCAGGGAAGATGTCCAGATAGAGCCGGGGGGTGGGCTGGATCATTCGTTTGAACTTCCACAGCCTCCAGATCTGAAACCGCACCTGCTGAGCGAAAATGATATCGACCTGAACGAAGTCTTCCGCCATGTGAACCCTGCGATGCTGTACGGCAGGCATCTCGGCCTGAAGGGCCGGTTTGAAGAGAAGCTGGCAGCAGGAGATCCAAAGGCAGTCGAACTCCACTCCACGGTAAGGGAAATCCAGGAGAAGGTGGTTTCGGAGGGGCTCTTCAAACCGCGGGCCGTCTACCGGTTCTTCCGCGCAGCCGGTGAGGGGAACGATCTGGTCCTTCTCGATCCGGCCGGCCGGCGTGATGAGGCCAGGTTCACCTTCGGCCGCCAGAGTGAGTCTCCATACCGCTGCCTCTCGGATTATGTCCGACCCCGTGAAAGCGGACAACCTGATACGGTCGCCCTGTTCCTGGTGACGGCGGGGCACGGCGTTATGGAGAGATCGCGGCAGTGGAAGGAGGAGGGACGATACCTCTGGTCGCATACGATCCAGGCACTGGCCCTGGAGACGGCCGAGGCACTTGCAGAGTGGGTGCATGAACGTCTGCGCCGACTCTGGGGGATTGCGGACCCGCCGGAAATGACCCGGTCTCAACTTTTCAAGGCCCGCTACACCGGACTCCGCTTCTCTTTCGGATATCCGGCATGTCCCGATCTGGAGGACCAGGAAGAGCTGTTCCGTCTGCTCGATGGCAGGTCAGCCACCGGAATTGAACTGACAGACGGATACATGATGGAGCCGGAGGCATCAGTATCGGCCATCGTCTTCCATCACCCTCAGGCAGAATACTTCAGCGTTTTATAATCGCTGGTCGATAGCGTCGGTTATGGTAGAGTGGTCGGGGAAGACGCCGGTCTCCAGTTTCGAATAAACCAGCTCACCATCCAGTTCGATGTCGAACTCTCCATCACCAGCCGGAATCAGAGTAATCGACTTGAGTCGCCGCTTGTAGGTGCTGGTCAAATGATCCGTCAACCTGACGGCTTGCGGTTCGAAATTTCAGACCGCGCAGTAAGTGATGGTAACCTTCATTTTTTCTCCTTAGAACGGACTCCGGATAGGAACTGATTAAGGGTGTGCTTCAAGGTCCAAGGATAATCTCCCGTTGCAGCCAGGCAACCCCAAAGGAGAATGCCGCACGTGAACAATATCTGCTATGTTACAGCCTCACAGCAGTACCTGGCAGATCATCACCGATGGACACATACGAGGAGGATCCGTATGGCTGCATTCTCGAAGATCCTGTTCCCGACAGATTTCTCCGGCTACAGCAACGGCGTTCTCGACCACGCTCTGGCCTGGGCCGGGAAATTCGATGCGGACGTGCATATGGTGCACGTAGTTACGGTTCACAATTTCGATCCATTCAATCCCAACCTGGGGTTCCCCGAAATCAGTATGGACCTCGATCTGCATGAAGCAGCTCAACAGCAGATGGATAAAATTGTCGGTGGCGGTGGAGAAGAGGATGTAACGATCACCCGGGAGACACGAACCGGATTCTCACCGTGGTCTGAGATCGTCAATGCAGCACTGGAACAACATGCCGACCTGATTATAATGGCAACGCATGGAAGGAAGGGTCTTCAGCATCTTTTCCTGGGCAGCACCGCAGAAAAAGTGCTTGAACACGCTCCCTGTCCAGTGCTTCTTCTGCGACCGGATAAGGATGAAGTTCTGCCTCCCCCCGGGGAGGTGGAGAGCATTCTCTTTCCGACGGATTTTTCTGATGAATCCTCCCAGGCGGTGTCACTGGCGCTGGAAATGGCGGTTGAATTCGGTGCGAAGCTGTATCTTTTCCACAGCGTTGAACAGGATGTTCCACCGCCTTACTACGCTGCGGGCATTACGAGCATTTTCGAACTGAACGACACGGTTCTGGATGTGTCGCGCGAGCAGATGGCGAAGCTGGTTCCCGATGATATGGCCGGGACAATCGAACACGATTTTGTGGTCAGGGAAGGCCATTCCGCCCGGCAGATGGTTACATTCGCCCGTGAGGCCGCCGTGGACCTGATCGTTATGGCCACCCACGGCTACTCGGGTCTCGATCAGGCGCTTCTGGGCAGCACGACCGACAGGGTAATCAGAAATACTCCCTGTCCCGTTCTGGTAGTCAGGTGCGAATAATGGAAGTCAACTGAATACAATCCCATAACGGATGTACAGGAATCTGCAGTCAGGAGAGAAATGACAGATGTCTGAAAATAACGTCCACAATGTCATTATCATCGGATCTGGTCCAGCCGGTCTGACCGCCGCCCTCTATACCGCACGGGCCAATCTGGAACCGATGGTTTTCGAAGGTCCCGAGCCGGGCGGGCAGTTGACCATTACTACGGATGTGGAGAACTTTCCAGGTTTCCCCGAGGGGATACAGGGTCCCGAGCTGATAAATCTGATCCGCAAGCAGGCCGAGAGGTTCGGCGCCCGGACCAGGTATGAGGTCGTGGAATCGGTTGACCTCTCTGACCGTCCATTCACTGTTGTCACCGATCAAGACACCTATAGAGCTGAATGTGTTATCGTGGCGACCGGCGCCTCTGCCAGATGGCTCGGCCTCGAATCTGAGGAACGGTACCGGGGTCAGGGTGTTTCGGCGTGCGCCACCTGCGACGGTTTTTTCTTCAGGGATAAGATCGTTGCTGTTGTAGGAGGCGGTGATACTGCCATCGAAGATGCTCTCTTCCTGACCCGGTTTGCCACCAGAGTATTCGTAATACACAGAAGGGACGAATTGAGGGCGAGCAGGATAATGGCAGACCGTGCTGAAAAAAATGAGAAGCTCGAGGTGGTGTGGAACAGCGTTGTATCGGAAGTTCTCGGAGATGAGAAGTCGGGTGTTACGGGATTGCGCCTGAAGGACACCGTAACCGGGGAGGAGCGTGATATGGAAGTTGGAGGTCTCTTCGTAGCGATCGGACACGACCCGAACACATCGATCTTCACCGATTTCCTCGATACCGACGAAGAGGGCTATCTGGTAACAGACGGGGTAAAAACAAAGATAGAGGGAGTATTCGCCTGCGGCGACGTGCAGGACCGTACATATCGACAGGCGGTTACCGCTGCCGGTACAGGCTGTATGGCGGCGATCGAAGCTGAAAGGTGGCTGGAGACTGAACAATGACGATAAGGTTAGGCCTCTGGTCACTGACTTCGATCGAGACCGGTGATTTCGGACTCGACGGCGGCGCCATGTTCGGTGTGGTTCCCAAAACCCTGTGGAGCAGGGAGCATCCGGCGGATAAATCGAACCTGATCGACATGAAAATGCGTGCCCTCCTGTTGAGAGGGACAGTTGACGGTCAGGAAAGAGTTGTGCTCATCGATGTTGGGGCCGGGGACAAGATGACACCGAAATTCCAGGCCATCTACCGGATCGATTATAACCGGAGCGATCTTCTGGGCAGTCTTGCCTCAGCCGGGGTCACACCGGGGCAGGTTACAGATGTAATCCTTACCCACCTCCATTTCGACCACTGCGGCGGGTCAACCAGGCTGGCCGAGGGTGTTGAGATCGTGAACGAGGGATCCGCAGGGCAGGAGGGTCCAGAATCTGTTCCCACCTTTCCCAACGCCGAATACCACGTTCAACGCAGACAGTGGGAGTGGGCACTCGATCCATGCGAGCTGGATCGGGCTTCCTACTTTCCCGAGAACTACCTGCCGATGCAGAGAAGCGGTCAGTTGAATCTGGTGGATGGAGAGATCGAACTGCTTCCCGATCTGTTTCTGCTGGTGGTGGACGGTCACACTCCGGGCCAGCAGCTGCCTCTGATACGAACCACTGAGAAGTCTTTCCTCTACTGCGGAGATCTCTTTCCCACAGCCAGTCATATCCACTTGCCCTATATCATGTCGTATGACCTGGAACCCCTGAAGACGATCGAAGACAAGAAAAGAATCCTCCCGATGGCGGTGGAGGAGGAATGGACATTCTTCTTCGAACACGACGCCGTGGCAGAATGCGGTTTCGTTGAGGAAACCGACCGGGGATACAGGACAGGCGCAACCAGCACTCTGGCAGAATGTTTCTGAAGAGGCGAAAAAATTTGGTTGCGGGGGATTGACGGGAATCATAGAGTGCTGTGGTAATTCTGGGTCGGAAACGATCTTTTCTAATCATGGAGGATAGTTTCAAATGACGTACATCATCGCCGAGCCTTGCGTCGATACCAAAGACACCGCATGTGTAGACGTTTGTCCAGTTGACTGCATCCATCCGACCAAGGACGAAGACGAGTTTGAAAATGAGAACATGCTCTATATCGATCCCGACGAGTGCATCGACTGCGGGGCATGCGAGCCGGTCTGTCCTGTTGAGGCTATCTTCCCGGAAGAAGATGTGCCGGAGAACTGGCAGTCCTACATCCAGAAGAACTACGACTACTACGCATAGCGGATAATACACCTGCTGCTCTGAATGCGAACCGGCCCCGTCCCGGGTACGGGCCGTGCTTTTCTGCATGAGGAAACACTTATCTGGCATGAGTTTGAGCTATAACAATGCGGGGATGACCCTCATCGAACTGCTGATCGTTCTGGTCATCATTTCGCTTCTGTCTGCAATTGCGATCCCGCAATTCCGCGGCATGATCGACAGGACCAAGGTTTCCACTGCAGAGCACAGTATGCAGCAGGCATCGAGAGGCATCTGGTTCTACCAGACCGAGAACGACTCCCTCACCTTCCCCGACTCCGACATGATCAACAGTTACAGTGACCTGCAGGACATTGTGCGTGAGTACATCGGCTCACTTCCAGAGGAGGGTGCCGCCGATTTCATCTTTGTTTCGTACTCTGCCACTGATACATCGTTCACACTGGTGGCCAGGGCGAAGGACCGGGATGAGACCGTCATAACGTGCACGAATCTGGGGATCAGTCGTTAGCAGCCGAAGAGATCGATTGGATATGGGAAAGGGCGGCCGGCCGACCGCCCTTTATAATCTCCGGGTGATCAGTTGATCGATCAGAATCCGAGACCGACCGAGAACGAATAAAGGTCCTGGTCTTCCACTCCAGAGGGAGTGAACACAGGCAGGCTGGTCTTTGCAAAGGCCAGGTCGGCGATCAGGAAGTGAAAACCCGCACCGTAGGTGAACTTGCCCCGGTTCATCCCGGCTCTCAGAGCAAAGAAGGGGATCTTGAGTTCGGCGCCCAGCTGGAGTTTCTCATCGAATTTCTCTCCCCTTACATTTGTGATATCCTGGATGTCAGCCTCCAGAGTCAGGTCGCGTATCAGGATCTTGGGTATGCCCAGCAGGAGCTCCAGCGGCTTTACTCTGATACCAGCGCTAATCTCCGGCTCCCACTCAGCGTCTTCCATCCCGCTGACCAGGCCGCGTACCAGACCGCCGACTGCCAGTGCCTTGGTCAGTGTGAATGTTCCGCCGACATCCACTGCGAATCCGGTCAATGTCTCTTCAGTCACTCCGGTCGTCTGGGTGTTCTCCTCGGTCATGTCGAGACCGAGCCCTATACCGAGATTGAGGTCGAGAGGCTCGAATGTTTCGAATTTACGGGTACGATTCAGAAAGCGTACCCCGACGCCACCGTGCAGAAGCGGACCTGCCTGGATACCAAGTGCGGCATTGATGACAACATCGTTGTCCTGTCGCAACTGTACCAGGGGTGCGGCATAGGGTGGGACAGCACTTGCGTCGAGCCTGATCTGGGCACGGGAAACAGAGTATGCCGAAAGACTCAGTTTGCCCATCTGTATCCCGATCATCGGATCCATGTCGAGACCGACCCAGTGGCCCCCGATCTCCTCGTTCATGTCATTTATGAAGTTCAGTTGGGAAATCGGGTCCATTGAGTTGAAATTCTGGAAAGTCGCTTCATTCTTGTCTATGTAATCAATGAAGTCGATGACATCGTAGTTCAGGTTGACCTGGACCATCGGCACGTAGATGTGAAAGCCGCCGGTCAGCGAAAGTGCTCCGGGATTGTAATATCCCACTTCGATCGGATTGCTCGAGAGCAGAGTAGCATTGCCCATGGCAAGAGTACGGGTGCTGTACCGCACTGGAACCGGGGGCTGTGCCAGTGCCGGCCCCGCCGTGGCAATCACCATGACTGCAACAGAAATGGCCAGGGCAGCGGCGCGGGAACGGGAATTGGAGATGTGACTGTTCAATGTGGACCCCTTCCACTTATTGGCCGGCAGCGGGCTGGCTTCAACCGCCGGACGTTCTGATCCGGGCCCTGATTATTCATCAGGCCTCGGAAATACCGTTAAAAGTTAACGCTGTAGTGAGACTGTCCGCAAGTGGGGCCGTTATTTACTCTTTTCAGCCTTATTGCGTACAGGGACTCTATTTCCTCTTTTCAGGCCGTTTTGCGTGCAGGGCTTTGATAAGTTCAGCCGGTTTCAAAGTATTCAGCACATCGGGGGCCTCCAGCCACGCCCGGCGTGCAACCTTGACGCCGAATCTCATCAGGTCGAGCTGGGCGGTGCTGTGGGCATCGGTACAGATCACGATGCCGGCTCCTGCCTCTTTCGCCATCCGTGTGTGGCGGTCGTTCAGGTCGAGTCTGACCGGACTTGCGTTGATCTCCAGAGCGGTGCCGGTCCGAGCGGCCGTCTCTATTGCCTTTTCGACATCCAGGTCGTATGCGGCCCGCGTTCCGATCATCCGGCCCGTTAGATGTCCGATGATACCGACATAGGGATTGGCCATAGCGTCGCAGATACGTTTCGTCTGATCATCCCTGCTGAGACCGAAGAGGGTGTGGATCGATGCGACAACGATATCCAGCTCTTTCAGGATTTCATCCGGGTAGTCGAGAGTGCCGTCTTTCAGGATATCCACCTCGGTTCCGGCAAAGATCTTTATATCCTTATATTCCTCATCCGCTTTGCGCATGCTGTCTATCTGCCGTTTCATGCGGTCGAGGTCGAGTCCATTTGCGATTTTGAGGTTTCCCGAATGATCGGTGACCCCGATATACGACCAGCCCCTCTTCCCGGCCTCCTCTATATATGATTCCAGAGTCATCCTGCCGTCGCTGGCATCGGTGTGGGCATGCAGTTCGCCGCGTATGTCTGAATTTGTGATCAGGTCGGGAAGTGTGGTATCGAGGGCCGCCTGTATCTCGCCGCTGTCTTCCCTCAGCTCCGGAGCGATCCAGGGCAGGCCGATGGTCTTGAAGCACTCGTCTTCTGTAGCAGCACCTAGTCTTTTCTCCCCCTTGAAGATCCCGTACTCATTTATCTTCAATCCCTTTTTACGGGCCATCTCCCGCAGCCGGATATTGTGCTCCCTGCTGCCGGTAAAGTGCATCAGGGCGGCACCGAATACTTCAGGTTCGACCACCCGCAGATCGACCTGCAGGTCATCGTGTGTCCGGATGCTCGATCTGGTCTTTCCCCTGACCAGGATCGTGGCCACCTGTCTGTTACCTGTGAAGAGATCCATCACGGCTGACGGCGAGGTGGAACCGACCACCAGATCGACATCGCCGACAGATTCCTTCATCCGTCGCAGGCTCCCTGCGGTGCTGATCTGTTCCACTTCCTTCAGAGTACTCAGAGCCTTGATGAACTCCTCCGCACAGGGAATGGCGATCCCCAGGTGTACCCGTTCCGAGGCCCGCCGTACGAATTCGATCCCTTCGAGGATGTTCTGCTGGCTCTTGCCCCCGAAGCCCTGCAGTTGTGAGATCCGGTCGCTGCGGCAGGCCTGTTCCAACTGCTCCAGGCTCTCGATCCCGAGGGAATTGAACAGATTCAGGGCTTTTTTAGGACCCAGGCCGGGGATTCGTGTCATTTCGACCAGGATCACGGGAACCGACTCCTTCAGTTCCAGGTGTTCCTTGATTACGCCCGTTTCCACGAACTCGATTATCTTCTCCGCCAGGTCCTTTCCAATTCCAGGGATCTCCTGCAGGGTATCATCCGCGATCCGCTTCTCCACATTCTCGTCCAGAGCCTCGATGGCCTGCGAAGCCCGGCTGAATGCGCGTATCTTGAACGGATTGGCTTCCTGCAGTTCCAGAAGAAGCGCGATTTCGGAAAACAGTCGTGCCAGTTGGACGTTAGAAGACATATGACTAATATAGCGTGCATGAACGCCCCGCGAAGGCATCGATCTGAAAAGAGAAAGGGAGGTCTCACCTTCACCTTTTCGCTCCTCTATCCCTGCGTAGCGACACTTCTTTTCTTTCCGGTTTTCTTTCCGGCAACATCACTCACTGCCGAAACCTGGATTGTCCCGGGCGGGCTGAATCTGACCGAAAATCTGCAGCAGGAATACTGGCGTGTCACATACGTTGTTCGACCGTCCCTCGAAAACGGCAGCGTAAGCGTAACGGCTGTTCTGATGGGGGACGTATCGAACGGAGCTGTATGGCGACACGCCGATATCCGCTCGCGCAGGTCAACCCAGACGCGGCCTGAAGCTCAGGACGGATTCGGTCAGGCACTCAGGGTGGCAGTCCATCCGCAGGGATGGATGATCTCCGGCGGCAGTGGAGGCGGAATGCGTCTCTCATATGAAGTGAGCGCCCCCGGCCCCGATCCGGAGGGAGCGGGTGGGGTGGGTATCGGCTCCGAAGCGGTATATGCACCGGGCAAGGAGCTCTTCCTGATACCGGATCCATTACTGACAGTCAGTTCCGATAGAGATTCCGAAGGAAGAGAGGGCAGATCGAGCGGTCCCCGTGATGTAATTACCGAAGTGATATTCGACGTGCCCATATCGTGGAAGATAGTTGTGCCCTGGGAAGGTTATGGACGCAGCTACCGACCTGAAAATCCGGAGGAACTGTGGGATGCTGTGCTGGCCGTGGGAGATTTCAGGCGCCATAGCGTCCGGGTTGCAGGGATGAGTGTAACGGTAGGGATCCAGGGACGCCAGCCCGCCCTCGATTCGACATTTATCGAGGTGGTGAGAAGACTCCTTCTGTCCGGGCAGCAGATATTTGGAGCTCCGCCCACAAACAGATTGACCGTTCTGCTGCCCAAGGTGGCGGCAGGTGGCGATCCGACTCTGCGGCTGGGGGCAAGCCTCTCTCTGGCCTGGCATTCCGGTATCGATTTTCCCGGAGACAAGGACGCGCTTCATCAGCTTGCCCGCGAGATCCTCCACATGTGGCAGAATGACACCTATACGGCACCGCACTGGTTCTCAGAAGGTGGAACCGACTATCTGGCCTGGCTGGTGATGCTGCGCGAGAACCTGATAGAGCGTGAGACATTCCGGCAGAAACTGATGATGGCCGAACAGAGATACAGGGATCACCCACATTCCGGAGACTGGACCTTTTCGCAGGAAGAAGCCAGAAATGCGGAACTGGAAGAAGCGGGTGTCGGAACGCACGACCCGGGAAGCCTGGCCCGAACCCGCGGTGTGGTGGTGTCGCTGACTCTCGATGCAACCATCGCCAGACTGACCGGAGGCGAACGACGGTTGACCGATCTGATGGGCATGATCTATCGCTGGAGCTCTCCTGAGCAGGGCAGCATCGCCGTAACCCGCGGCGCAGATCTTATGGCGGTCAGCTCGATCGTCACCGGCGGCGAATATCTCGACGACTTCTTCCAGTCGCTGGTTTTCTCTACCGATCCGCCACCCACAGCCGCC
>VAPB011149015.1_pt1 | contig 49549 bp, 43 predicted proteins | sample 3395101 | NCBI WGS metagenome assembly VAPB01 (sample SAMN08290433, study PRJNA428436) | hydrothermal vent metagenome | isolation source: Deep-sea hydrothermal vent chimney | place: Indian Ocean: Southwest Indian Ridge | reverse complement strand
CGTTACCCGTTACTCGATACTTGTTACTCGATACTTGTTACTCGTGACTGTCTTTAGAGGAATTATTAAAAATAGAATTCTTAATGTTATTAGCGCCGTCTCCAAACCGTTTCATTAATTTTTTTGCCCATACAAATTCAGTCCCAAGAATCGCAAGGCCAAAGACTATGGCAGCAAGGCCGGGCCCGGGCAGGAGCAGAAGAATGGCGCCGAAAATCAAGGTAGTAAACCCTACTACAATTTTTATAATACGTTTGGCCTGCTGAATCGTTGTGATTAACGGGTCTCTTTTTTTTTCTGAAATGTTTAACTCCTTATAAAAGTTCATCGTTCATAGCCACTGACTATTGACTGTCATTAATGACCAGTGACCAATATCCGTCTTCCTGACTTATTCTACCGTACTGTTATTCAGCTTCCTTTTTCATTTTTTTAATAAACGGCTCCAGGAGGTCTATAGGAATAGGGAATATGATTGTTGAGTTCTTCTCTGTTGCCACCTCTGTCAGGGTCTGGAGAAACCTTAACTGCAGAGACGCTGGTTGGGTCCCAATGATAGCCGCCGCGTCAGCGAGCTTCTGGGACGCCTGAAATTCCCCTTCAGCGTGAATGATCTTTGCTCTTCTTTCACGCTCTGCCTCTGCCTGCTTGGCAATCGCTCTCTGCATTTCTAAAGGCAGGTCAACATTCTTTACTTCAACAGTAGTTACCTTTATGCCCCATGGTTCTGTCTGGTCATCTATTATCTTCTGCAGTTGAGCATTAAGCTCGTCCCTCTTGGCAAGCAGGTCGTCAAGCTGGCTCTGTCCAAGAACGCTCCTCAGGGTTGTCTGTGACATCTGAGAAGTTGCATAATGATAATCCTCAACATCGGTTATAGCCTTTGTAGGATCAACAACCCTGTAATACACAACAGCATTTACCTTGACCGATATATTATCCCTTGTGATGACATCCTGTGCAGGCACATCCATTGTAACTGTTCTGAGGTCAACTTTAACAAGCTTATCAATTACAGGCCATATTATTATCAGGCCCGGGCCCTTAACCGGTATCAGCCTGCCCAGCCTGAAGATTACGCCCCTTTCGTACTCACGAAGAACCCTTAAAACACCGAATAAGAGATAGACTAACAACCCTATAAAAAATAAAACTCCGAGACTTAGCTGAGGCATTTTTACCCTCCCTTGTCCCCCCTGTTTTCTTTGTGAAAACAAAGAAGGGGGACTTTACATTAAAGTTATTAGTTAAAAGTTATTAGTTATTGGTTATAAGTTAATCGAACAACTAACGAATAACGATTATCATTCTTTTACAGGCCGGACTTTTAATTTCAGGGCTTCTACTTTTTCTACCACAATTTTTTCTCCGGTTTTTATGGGTTCATCACTCCAGGCACCCCATATCTCCCCGTGAACAAAAACCTGACCGCCCTGTTCATGTACATCTGTTTTTGCTTCTCCCTCAAGGTTTACAAGTCCTTCCATCCCGGTTACAGGTTTCCGCCTGTAAGCCCTGACTGCAAGGGCTACGATAAGGGTGAAGAATAATGCTGTAAAAATAACAGCGGGCAGCATAACCCACAGGGAAAGCCTTAAAAAAGGCTGGGATGATTCAAAAAGCATAAGAGAACCTATTATCATCGATATTATCCCTCCTATAGTGAGCACTCCGTAGGAAACAACTTTGATCTCGAGTATAAAAAGAATTATAGCCAAAATTATCAATAGAAGACCAGCATAATTTACAGGCAGGGTCTGGAGCGAATAAAAAGCGATTATCAGCGATATAGCGCCAAAGACTCCCGGGAATAAGGCCCCGGGATTTGTAAGCTCAAAAAATATTCCGTAAAAACCGAGCAGAAGAAGTATGTAAGCGATATTAGGGTCACTTATCAGTCCAAGTATCCTGAACCTGAGTCCCATCTCTTTATGCCGTACTTTAATTCCTTTGGTCTTTAATACAGCTTCACCCGTTGACATTTCAACTGTCCGGCCGTCAATAGCTTTAAGCAGTGATCCCAGATCATGAGCTACAACATCGATGACATTCAGTTTTAAAGCCTCGGTCTCTGTTATAGAGACACTTTCTCTTACAGCTTTTTCAGCCCATTCAGAGTTTCTGCCCCTTTTTTCAGCAATCGATTTTATATAGGCAGCGGCATCGTTTTCCGCTTTCTCAGCCATGGTCTCATCCATTTTCCCGCCCAGACCCACCGGATGTGCAGCGCCTATATTTGTACCGGGCGACATGGCAGAAACATGGGCAGATAGAGTTATAAACACTCCTGCAGAAGCCGCTCTCGCTCCGCTCGGAGATACAAACACTACCACCGGGACTTCACTGGAGATTATTTTTTTTACTATGTCTCTCATGGAAGCATCGAGTCCTCCGGGGGTGTCAAGCTCAATCACAAGAACTTCCGATTTCTCAGCGACTGCCTCATCAATACCGCTGGCTATGAACTCTGACATTACAGGATTTACTACGCCGGGAGCCTTGATTACTATTATGTCGGCACCGGAAGAAAGGGGAAAAGCAAACAATGCAAAAAAGCTGAGGATAATAAAAAAAACTTCCTTTTTCATTTTAAAAATTATATCATAAACTATAAGAATATAGTATGTCTCCCACAAGAAAAAAAAGAAAGAGATTTTAATGAAGCTTAAAGACAGGCTGAATCTGACATTTCTCACAATCTTCCTTGCGATCTTAACTATTTCTTTCCTTCTGATTTTTACAACACATAATCTTTTCTCCTCTGCAGGCAGTGACTATGAGTGGCTGCCCCAAAAACTTCATCAAAGCGTATTTGCCCTGATAATAATAGCTGTTTTAACGGCCGGCATCGGCATGTTAATAACAAGACTGCTTATGAGCAGGATTTTTAAACTTATAAGCGAGCTTAACATCTTTACTCATAATCTGATTAAGGGGGAAAAGGAAGTAAAAATGGAGCTGGAAGGTTCAGACGAACTTACCGACCTTGCAAAGAATCTGAATAAAGTAGCAGATGAATATAAAGAAAAGGTTGACAGCCTTGAAAATGCTATAACAAAAAGACAGAGGGCTGTGAGAGAACTTGCAATCCTGAACGAACTTATGAGTTATATCACATCCGAGTTCAAATTTGAGAATATCCTTAAAAACTTCGTGGACAGGACAAAAGACCTTATTAAGGCAGGCCACTGTGCCGCTATTACTTTCATCCCTGAATCTCTTAACACAAAAATCTATGTTACTAATGAAGACATTCAGGACCCTGCTTCGGTTCGTTTAAATCCTGACGGTTTTTTTAAAGAGCTTTTAGAAAATATGTTTCCCATGAGGATAATGTCTCAAAAACCAAACAAAGAAGGTAATGCTGGTGAACGCATAAAAATCCCGGAGCTTAACCTCGAAGTTAAGGATTTGATTGCAGTTCCTCTGATTTCGTCCGATAAGCTGTCAGGGATAATGCTGTTAACAGACAAACTGGAAGGCTCCTTTGATCAGGAAGATGAGGACATGCTGATGAATTTTGCTTTTCAGGCTTTTCAGACCATTTCAATGCACGAAGAAATTACAAATCTGGCTGTAACCGACGGTTTAACCGGAATTAATAATCACAGGCATTTTCAGGAACGATTATCCGAAGAAGTTGAAATCTGTAAACGGTATAACAGATACCTTTCTCTTTTGATACTGGATGTTGATAACTTTAAAAGTTTTAATGACACGCATGGTCATCAGTCCGGCGATATAGTGCTGAAGTCAATCGCATCAATCATGGAAGATCAGATACGTAAAACCGATTTTCCTGCCAGATACGGCGGCGAGGAGTTTGCCATAATTATGCCGGAGACAAATTTTAACGGGGCCAAGATCCTGTCCGGGAGGCTCAGAGAGAGAATAGCAAAAACTCCTTTCATACTGCCTAACGGCGAAAAAACCCGTGTAACCGTCAGCATAGGTTTTGCCTCAATCCCTGAAAATGCTCGTGAGAAAACAGAGCTTATAGAGATGGCTGACAAGGCCCTGTATTTTGCCAAAGAGCACGGAAGAAACCGTTCATACGGTTTTGAAGAGGGTTACCAGCGCGGGGATGAGAGTGAACATTTTGATGCTGAGCCTCTGGTTATAGAAAATCTCGCACATATAGTCGATTCAAGAACACCTTACACTAAAGGTCATTCGGTCGAGGTAGCCAAGCTGGCGATAATGATCGCCAATGAGATAAAACTTGAAGAAAGCGACATCGAGAGCCTTAGAATCGCAAGCATCCTTCACGATATCGGTACAATACATGTGCCTGAAAAACTTCTCAATAAACCTGGTGAATTAACCGAAGAAGAAAAAAAGGTTATCAAGGCGCACCCCGGACTTGCGGAAATGGTTCTTAAGAAATATCCCCTTATTGAGGAAGTATTGCCTATTATCCTGTATCACCACGAACGTTATGACGGTAAAGGGTATCCTACCGGTATTTCAGGTGATGACATCCCACTGCACGCGCGCATCCTCGCGATAGCAGAGGCATTCCATGCCATGGTATCACCGCGGCCTTATAAGGATAAGCTTACGGTTTCGGAAGCTATCGAGGAATTAAAAGCAGGAGCGGGCACACAGTTTGATCCTCAACTGGTTGAATCATTTATAAAAACACTTAAATATAAAAACACAGACTCTGCTTAATATGTTTAAAATAAACGAAATATTTAAAAGCATTCAGGGAGAATCAACATATGCCGGACTTCCGTGCACTTTCATAAGGCTCGCCGGCTGTAATCTAAGATGTACTTACTGTGATACAAATTATGCTTATTACCACGGCAAAGAACTTTCAGATAAGGAGATAATTTCAAAAATTGAAGAGTATGGAGTCAATTGTGTTGAATTTACAGGCGGAGAGCCCCTGCTTCAGGAAGAAACCCCGCCTATGCTGAAAACCCTTCTTGATAAGGGATACAATGTACTTGTTGAAACGAACGGGTCCATCTGTATCGGGTGCCTTGATAAAAGGCTTACTTTAATCATGGATATAAAAACCCCTAAAAGCGGGATGAACGAGAGGATGAACCTGAAAAATTTAGACCTTATCAAAAACAATGATGAAATAAAATTTGTGCTTATAGACAAGTCTGATTATGTTTGGGCAAAGAACATGATAAGTAAACATAACCTTTTTCAGAAGACCGGGAACATCCTCATGTCCCCTGCATATGGCATATTGTCGCCCAAAGCCCTTGCATCATGGGTATTAAAAGATAACCTGCCTGTAAGGATTCAACTTCAAATACATAAATACATCTGGGCACCTGAAGAGAATGAAGGGGTGTAAGATAGTTGCGGGTCGGAATCGATTCGCACGAATTCGTACCGAGTTACGAGTTAAGAAAAAGATAACAGACCGCTGCGAACTTGCCCGCCTCATGCAGGGTGCAAGATAAGACCTGGATAAGATGAGGGGATTTGGTGATCAGAACACCCCCGCAGATTCGGAGCGAATCTGGACGCGGGGGCAGGCAAAGCTTAAAGGAAAAGGACTGCTCAGGGAACTCCTCTGTATTGAACCATCCGCTGAATCAGAAATTCTTATAAAAGGTAAAAAATATATAAATTTCTCCTCAAACAATTATCTCGGTCTTGCAGGACACCCGGAAATCATAAAGTCAGCTGTCAGTGCCCTGAAAAAATACGGCTTAGGTACCGGCGCTTCCAGACTCCTGAGCGGTACTTATCCCCCTCATAAAAGACTTGAGGAGCATATCGCGCGTTTTAAAAAAACAGCCGCAGCACTTGTCTTTAACACCGGTTTCGCCGCAAACACCGGAATTATTCCTGCTTTAGCAGGAGCAGATACTGTCATTTTCAGTGATGAACTCAACCACGCAAGTATTGTTGACGGCGCAAGGCTTTCAAAAGCTGAAATCAACATCTACAAACATAAGGACCTGAACCACCTGGAATCCCTCTTAAAAACATGTTCATTATCAAACAGAAAACCGAAGAAAAAGAAACTTGTGATTACTGATACTATCTTCAGCATGGACGGCGACATAGCACCCCTGAAAGAAATAGCCTCTCTTTGCAGGGAGCATAACGCAAACCTTATGATAGATGATGCCCATGGAACAGGAGTACTGGGTAAAACCGGCAGGGGAGGGCTGGAGCATTTTGGCATCAAAGCGGATAATATAATACAAATGGGCACCCTGAGCAAGGCATTCGGCTGTTTTGGAGGATTTGCTGCGGGCTCAAAAGAAATGATAAATTTCCTGATAAATAATGCCAGGAGTTTTATTTACTCAACATCGCTTCCCCCGGCAATAGCAGAAGCATGCGTAAAATCGATCGATATGGTAAAGTCTGAATCTCTGTCTTTAAGAAAGCGGTTATGGCATAACAGACAGCGCCTGTATCAGGGACTTAATGCTCTTGGATATGACACACTGAGTTCAGAATCGCCTATAATCCCTTTGATGGCAGGAAACGTAAGTAACGCGTTAAGAATCGGCAATTATCTCTTTAAGAAAAAAATATACGCGCCCGCCATAAGACCGCCTTCGGTACCAAAAGAAAAGTGCAGAGTACGGTTTTCAGTTACAGCAGCACATACTGATAAAGATATAGATTTTGTACTGGATTGTCTTAAAAGACTTAAATAAAAATTATCAATCAGCAATCAGCAATTATCATTTTAAATTGTTTTATTTTTTGCAGAGCAGGATATTAAAGCAAATTTTGAAATGCTGAATGTTGATTTTGCAATTAGAAACCTGGTGATTAATTAATGCACAAAGGCATCTTTATAACAGGAACTGACACAGGCGTCGGCAAGACTTTTGTTACAGCCGGCATTCTAACCACCCTTAATAAATCAGCTATTAATGCCTGCCCAATGAAACCGGTTGAGACCGGGTGTAAAATCAAAAACAGCCGACTGGTTCCTGAAGACACTCTAAGACTGATTCAGGCATCAGGGGTACAGGAATCGATTGACACAATAAATCCTTACCGGTTCAGACATGCGCTGGCTTCCGCAGCTGCAGCAGAACTTGAAGGGATCACAATTAAAAAGAAAAAAATAATATCCTGTTACAATTATCTTCTTAATAAATATCAAATTATAGTTGTTGAAGGAACAGGGGGCATTATGGTTCCTGTTTACAAAAAATATCTAATCCTTGACCTTATTAAAGACCTAAGCCTGCCATTGATCATCGTATCAAGACCGGGGCTCGGCACAATAAACCATACGCTCCTTACAATAGGTGCGGCAAAAAACAGGGGAATAAGTATTCTTGGTGTGATAATAAATTACTCAGCTAAAACTATAAAAGGGCTTTCTGAAAAAACAAATCCTGCAATAATAGAGAACCTCTCTAAAGTCCCTGTGCTCGGTGTCATTCCATATTTAAAGGGACAGACATCATTCAATAAACACTTCAACACCATTATCAAAAAGATTTTAAAGGAATTCAAACGGGTTAACCCAATTTGAAAAATTATGAGAACTTCTAACGGGACAAGCAGCAATGCGTCATCCTGACTGGATTAAGGTACAACTGACTGGCAGGCACAGCACAAAAAAAATACTCAGACAGTACATGGTTTCCACTGTATGCGAAGAGGCAAGGTGCCCTAATCAGGGAAAATGTTTTTCAAAGAACACCGCTGCCTTTATGATACTGGGAGACAGGTGCACAAGGAACTGCTCTTTCTGCGCAGTACTGAGCTCCGCCAAAGTATCCTCAAGACCTTTGCTGCCCGAACCTGACGAACCAGAGAGAGTCGCAGACGCTGCCCTGGCTCTTGGACTTGGGTTTGTAGTAATAACTTCAGTTACAAGAGACGACCTGCCTGATGGGGGAGCAGGTCAATTCGCTCAAACAATACGGACTGTAAGACAAAAAATACCCGGAATAAAAATAGAGGTGCTGACCCCTGATTTCAATGGAGATATAAATGCATTAAGTGCCGTACTTGAAGCAGTGCCTGATGTGTTTAACCATAATATTGAAACAGTGCCGCGACTCTATGAGTCAGTGAGGCCGCAGGCAGTCTACACCACTTCAATCAATATTTTAGAAACGGCCAGGACTCTTTATCCCGACATAAAGACCAAGTCAGGTTTTATGCTTGGTCTGAGTGAAAAAAAATCCGAAGTTATGTCGTTGATGAAAGACCTGAGGGAAGCAGGATGTGACTTTTTGACAATCGGTCAGTACCTGAGACCGGGAAAGGAAAATGTCCCTGTGGTAGAATATATCAGACCGGAGATATTTGAACAGTACAGGATAAAAGGGCTTGAAATGGGGTTTAAGGCAGTCGCCTCATCACCCCTTACAAGAAGCTCAATGAATGCAGAGGAAATGTATCACAAAATAAAAAATTAAAAGTCAAAATGTAAAATTAAGGATATTTATTTTTTTAAATTTAAAAAAATCCTCAAGTTTGATTTTTGATTTATCATAGGAGTTTTTATGTATGAATTCAAGAAAATAAAACGATTGCCTCCTTATGTCTTTGCTATTGTAAATCAACTCAAGATGGAAGCAAGGAGACAAGGACATGATATTATCGACCTTGGGATGGGAAATCCTGATTTACCTACTCCTAAACATATCGTAGATAAGCTCATTGAAGCGGCTCAGAACCCCAAAAATCACAGGTATTCCGCATCAAAGGGTATAACACAATTAAGACTTGCGATATGCGAATGGTACAAAAGACGGTATAATGTTGACCTTGATCACGATAAAGAAGCGGTTATTACAATCGGTTCAAAAGAAGGACTGTCGCATCTTGTTTACGCTATGGTCGAGCCCGGAGATATCGTTCTGACACCTGCCCCGGCATATCCGATCCACCCATACAGCGTCATACTGGCCGGAGGGGACGTAAGGAGTGTGCCTACGGGGAAAAACAAAGACTTTTTTGCGAGTATGGAGGAAGCCTTTAAATCAACATGGCCAAGGCCTAAATTCCTGATGATAAATTTCCCACATAACCCGACCACTGAATGTGTAGAACTTGACTTCTTTCGCAGAGTGGTTGATTTCGCAAAAGAACATAATATTATCGTAATTCATGATTTTGCATATGCTGACCTTACATTTGACAACTTTAAAGCCCCGAGTTTTCTACAGGTCCCGGGAGCTAAAGATGTCGGAGTGGAGATGTTCTCCCTTACAAAAAGTTACTCAATGGCGGGCTGGAGAGTAGGGTTTTGTGTAGGCAATAAAGAACTTGTGTCGGCACTCACTATTATCAAGAGTTATCTGGACTATGGCATGTTTCAGCCGATCCAGATCGCGAGTATTATAGCCCTTAGAGGACCCCAGGACTGTGTTGAAAATATAAGGAATACCATTGAAAACCGCAGGAATGTTCTTATCCATGGGCTCAAAAATGCAGGCTGGGCAGTAGAACCTCCAAAGGCAACAATGTTTGTATGGGCTGAGATACCAGAGGCTTTCAGAAAAATGGGTTCTCTTGAATTCTCCAAGTTCCTGCTTAAAGAGGGTGATGTTGCTGTTTCTCCGGGAATCGGTTTCGGAGAAGCGGGCGAAGGTTTTATCCGCTTTGCACTGGTTGAGAACGAACACAGAATAAGGCAGGCGATAAGAGGGATAAAAAAGGCTCTGAACACAGGAAGTTAATTTTCAGTCTCTGGGTATCAGGTATTGGCTGTCAGCGTAAACCCTAACAACTAAAAACTGACTTTAAGTCATTCGTCATCCAGGTCTGATTCTTTTATTACAGATTTTAATACCCTTACTACTTCCGGATCAAACTGAGTTCCGGCGTTTTTATCGATTTCATCCATCGCTAAATAGTATTCAAGTTTTTCTCTATAAGACGCCCTGCTTGTAATCACATCAAAAACCTCTGAAACCGAAAGTATTCTCGCTCCAAGAGGGATTTCTTCACCTTTTTTACCGGCTGGATAACCGGTACCGTCATATTTCTCATGATGATAAAGAATTATATCCGCGGACTCTTTCCACAGGTTAATAGCTTTAACCATCTCATAACCGAATTCGGGATGTTTTATATATATTTCCCTTTTCAAGCCACTTTCTTCCCCGGGATCGTAAACCACAATTTTCAGAAAACCTACGTCATGAAGAAGTCCCGCATAATAAAGGTTTTTAAGTCCGGTATCAGTAAGCCCCATATTCTTTCCGATAATATTGGCATACTTTGCTACTCTCCTTACATGTCCTCTCTTTTCGGGTGAGTGGGAATCCTGCGCACTGACAAAGATTTCGGTCATGTGGATGATATCGCTTTTCTGTTTTTCAAATAGTGTAGTGTGTTCGATTGATATAGCCGCCTGGTCAGCAAAACTATGAAGCAGTTTTTCGTCTTCCACATTAAAAAATCCGTTCTTTTTATTCAGAACCTCAATAACACCGATAACTTCGTTATTATAAATAAGCGGAGCACTCATAATAGATTTTGTTTTGAACCCGCTCGCTCTGTCAAAGTCGGGGTTAAAGCGCTCATCTTTTGTTACATCATTGACTATAACCGATCGTCCGTTATCTGCTACCCAGCCGGAAATACCCTCACCGCTTTTAACAGCCATATCTTTTATTTTCTGTCCCATTTCCCCTACAAGCACCTTAAATCTCAGTTTTTTCTCTTCGTCATACAGAAGAAGAGAGGCTGTTTCAGCTGAATTAAGCTGCATCGCAGATTTAACAATATTCTCCAGAAGCACATCGAGATAAAGGGTCTCCCTGAAGTGCTTTGTTATATCAACGAGCGTATTTAATCTGTTGTGAAAACTCTGTATGGTTTCAATTGATGAGTTAGTCGTTTTCGTCAAGAGGAAAAGGCCGAGGACGGAAATGACAAGGGCAAGGGACAGTAGCAGCACTAATTGTACAGGCAGTTCAAGAGAGCGGTGAATAAGCTTGACATTGTTAAATACAAAAAGTGAAATGGGGATTAAAGATGCAACAAAAAATGATATTTTTACATTGCGCCGGATATCTCTAAAAAACTTTTTATTCTCCTGTTCCTGCAGGTTATCCCTCATTCTTACAGTCTACTCGTACATATACCTCTCGTCAAGATACAGTAATAAAGACGCATAAAATATTAAAAAACAGGACGTTAGGGTGGATTTAAGCAGTGATGCAGGACTGCAAAAAGATAAAATTAATCGCTGATAATGCTCGAATCTGTAATGGCTGTCTTAAAAACCTTCACAACTTCCGGATCGAACTGGGTCCCGGAGTGGGTTTCGATCTCGGTAATCGCAGATGCATAATCGATTTTTTCCCTGTAAGAATATTTGCTTGTGAGCAGATCAAACACATCAGCTACCAGAAGGATCCTTGCTCCCAAGGGGATCTCTTCTTTTTTCTTTGCCATGGGATATCCGGATCCATCGTATCTCTCGTGGTGGGCAAGAATAATATCAGCCGATTCACGCCATAAAGAGATAGGTCTTATCATTTCATAGCCTATCTGAGGATGTTTTAAAAACTGTTCCTTTTCCTTCTGTTCGCTAATCTGGATCTTAAGAAAACCTATATCATGGAATATTGCCGCATGATATAGGTTTCGCAGTTCAGTTTCAGAAAAGCCCATGTTCTTTGCTATAAGGGTCGCATAGTTAGCAACTCTTCTGGCATGTCCTCTCTTATCAGGGCAATGATAGTCCTGAGCGCCTAAAAGTATTTCGGTTATATGAATAAGATCGCTGTGACGGCTCTCAAATATCCTGCTTTGCGCGATTGATATTGCCGCCTGGTCAGCAAGGCTATAAAGCAGTTTTTCCTCCTCTGCGGTAAAAGAACCTGTTTTTTTATTCAGCACTTCGAGAACGCCTATAACCTCGTTATTATGTATAAGGGGAACACACATGATCGAGCGTGTTTTAAATCCGGTTTTCTTATCTATGTTCGGATTAAATCTTTCATCTTTGATTACATCATTTATTATTGCAGACCTGCCTGTCTCCGCAACCCAGCCTGAAATACCTTCACCCCGTTTTACAATAGTTTCCTTCAGCTTCTGTCCAAGCTCACCTAAGACAACCTTAAACTTAAGGTTATTGTCTTCATCATACAAAAGGAGTGAACCAGATTCAGCGGAATTAAGATGCATAGCAGACTTTACAATGCTCTCTAAAAGGATATCAAGATAAAGAGTTTCTCTGAACTGCTTGGTAACTTCAACAAGGCTGTTGAGCTTCCCATAAAGGTCCTGAAGCGATGCAATAGATGAGTTAGTGGCTCTTGTAGAAAGAAAAAATCCAAGAATTGATATAAAAAGAGTAAAAACAAGGAGAATAAGAATATGCACTGGAAATTCAGTTGAAGATCCTCTTGTCAGATATGGATAAACATACTTAACGGAAAAGTAAACAAGAATGGCTATAGGGACAATTGAGGCAATAAAATAGGATATTTTGACATTACGGCGTATTTTTTCAAAGAAATCTTTTCCCACCGTATCCTGCATGTTTAATAGTACAAATATAAATAGTTTTCGTCAACATTTTTTTTGCTCGCCTTTGCCATAAATCCCCCCTGCTTTCTTGCGAAAGCAAGAAGGGGGGATGAATGGCAGGACGAAGGCGGGCTTATCTGGCTTTTGCGAAATTTCACCTCACCACCCGCCTCGATTCGGCGAAGCGTGTAGGAAGCCCTGTGATTTATCACAGGGAGGTTTCGCTTTTTCCTGATTTCCGGCCTTTTAAAATGTTTCTCTCAGCTTTACTATTATCTCATGATCAGTACGTCTTCCCGCCCCCTGATTTAAAACTTGAATAAACCTAAGATTTTAAAGCATAATAATGGTTTAATAAATTGGCAGTTGAATTTATCTCTTTGAGATTTTTTAACGTATAAATTAAAACTCCTTCGTTTTGACAGGAATGAGGTAAACCCCGTTAGAAGAACTTAGCTTTTTAACGGGAAGGGGCACCCTGTAAGACCTCTGGTCTCTTACGGGGATCACTTTAAAAGGAATTTATTTTACCCACGCTGTAAGCAGTGGGGCTTTCTAACGGGGTAAAAATGAAAAAATCATCCGTATCTGTAGGCATTATAGGCTTTGGCACTGTAGGGACAGGCGCTGCAAAGATACTGTTTGAAAAGCGTAAGGAGTTTGAAAATAAACTCGGATTCCCACTGGTTATACGCAGGATCGCTGACCTCAACTTAAAAAGCAAAGCCGGATTACCCGGGGAAATCTTTACGGCCAACGGGGAGGAAGTGTTAAATGATCCGGATATCGATATTGTTGTTGAACTAATCGGCGGCATTCATCCTGCCAAAGAATATATTATCAAAGCTGTTAAAAAAGGTAAGCATGTTGTAACTGCAAATAAACTGCTCCTTGCCACTGAAGGATCAGACATATTCAAAGCTGTTATTAAAAACAGGGTTGAGATCGGCTTCGAGGCAGCTGTTGCAGGAGGCATCCCAATAATTAAAATTATCAGGGAGTCTCTCGCGGGAAACACCATACAGGCGATATACGGGATAATCAACGGTACGTCAAATTATATACTCTCCAGAATGACAGAGGAGGGGATTGACTTTGCCGCGGCCTTAAAAGAGGCTCAATCACTCGGATATGCCGAAGCAGACCCAACGCTCGATGTTCAGGGTACTGATGCTGCGCATAAACTCACTATTCTTGCTTCACTATCTTTTGGCGTGCCGTTTTCACTGAATAAGATTTATACTGAGGGTATCTCCAGAATAACTCCTCTGGACATAAATTTTGCGTCAGAGTTCGGCTATAATATCAAGCTTCTTGCAATAGCAAAGAGAACCGGCAGGGGAATTGAGTTAAGGGTGCACCCTACCATGGTTCCCAAAGAATATTTGATCGCAAATGTTAATGGTGTTTTTAACGCTGTTTATGTTGAAGGGGATGCTGTCGGCTCAACACTTTATTATGGAAAGGGCGCCGGGAAAATGCCGACCGGAAGCGCCATTGTAAGCGACATAATCGATATAGCAAGAAATATAAAGACCGGCGCAGTCAACAGAATACAGGGATTGGGAACACCCGTCATACCAAATCTCAGAATTAAAAAAATGGATGATGTGCAGAGCAGTTATTACCTGAGGTTTTCAGCTATTGACAAGCCGGGAATATTATCCAGAATATCCGGTATTCTTGGTGCTCACGGTATAAGCATAAAAACAGTTATACAAAAAGAGAGAAAAAAAGAAAAAGCGGTTCCGCTGGTAATGATGACGCATAAAGCAAGGGAAAAAGACATGGTTCAGGCATTAAAAAAGATTAACAGGCTCTCTGTCATATCCGGCAAAGCAATATACATAAGGGTGGAAGAAGAGGAATAGTTGAATGGAAAAAATAAAAGCAGATAAAACACTCAATATTAAAGGTGTCGTCTGCCCCTATACACTGGTAAAATCCAAGCTCGCTATCGAAGAGATTGAAGTGGGGCAGATTCTTGAAATAGTGCTGGATTACCCTGAGGCATCCGAGAGCATTCCGAAAGCTATGCTTAATTACGGTCATACGGTTCTTAGAGTAGAAAAAATTAATGCCAATGATTGGCTCATACAGATAAAAAAAGGGGTTGAAGATTGATGGATTTCTCGGAAGAGTGGCTTCAAAGATACAGCAGGCATATAATTCTGCCGGAGGTCGGGGGTAAAGGCCAGAAAAAGATTTCCTCCGCAAAGGTATTCATAATCGGCGCTGGAGGCCTTGGATGCCCGGTCGGCTATTATCTGACTGCCGCAGGGGTCGGGACTATTGCCTTTATAGACAACGACAATGTCGAGCTCAGCAACCTTCAGCGGCAGATCGCCCATAATGTAAAGACACTGGGTATCAATAAAGCAGAATCGGTCAAGAAAACATTTGAGCTGTTAAATCCGGATATCAATGTTATAGCTATAAAAGAAAGGATCAACAGTGGCAATATCCTTAACCTCATAAAAGATTATGATATCGTTGTAGATGGTTCTGATAATTTCCCAACAAGATATCTGATCAATGACGCATGTGTAATGCTTAAAAAACCTCTTGTGAGCGGAGCTATTCTAAGGTTTGAAGGACAGGTAACGACAATAGTGCCCGGAGAAGGCCCGTGCTATCGCTGTCTTTTTGAAGAACCCCCTCCGCCCGGTCTTGTGCCTTCGTGCCAGGAGGCAGGGGTACTGGGTGTTTTACCCGGTGTTATCGGCGGGCTCCAGGCTACAGAGGTCTTAAAGTTAATACTGGGAAAAGGTAATCCTCTTAAGGGCCTTTTGTTAATTTATAATGCACTTGAAACAAATTTCAGGAAAGTTAAAATACCCAAAAATCCTGATTGTCCGATTTGCGGTAAAAATCCGACTATAACCGAACTGGGCGAGTACACTGATGAGTACTGCGGAATATAAGGATTGAAAGAATAAAATGAGTTTTGTAAAAGGATTAAAATGCAGGGAATGCGGCAGGGAATACTCTATTGACCCTATATATGTGTGCGAATTCTGTTTTGGTCCTCTGGAAGTTGCCTACAATTATGAAGAAATCGGGAAGGTCCTGACCCGAAAAAAGATTTTATCAAGACCGCTCAATTTATGGCGCTACAAAGAGCTTTTACCCCTGGATAAAGAACCGGAAGAAGGACAAAATACCGGATTTACCCCTTTAATAAAAGCCGGGAATCTTGCAAAGATTCTGGGTATCGATGAGCTCTATATTAAGGATGATACCGTAACTCATCCTTCACTGTCATTCAAAGACAGAGTTGTCGCGGTCGCTCTGGCAAAGGCAAAGGAGTTCGGTTTTGATACCGTCTCCTGCGCATCAACAGGCAACCTCGCCCATTCAGTCTCTGCACAGGGTGCAAGGGCTGGCCTTAAAAGATTTATATTTATTCCCGCCAGCCTGGAGCCGAGCAAAATAATCGCATCGCTTGTTTACGAGCCGAACCTAATAGCTGTTGACGGCAATTATGACGAAGTCAACAGGCTATGCAGTGAAGTTGCAAATAAATACCGCTGGGCATTTGTAAACATCAATATCAGGCCGTTTTATGCGGAGGGTTCAAAGACTCAGGGATATGAAATTATAGAACAGCTCGGATGGCGCGCCCCGGACAACATTGTGGTGCCGTGTGCAAGCGGCTCTCTGTTAACAAAGATATGGAAGAGCTTTAAAGAGATGAACGATATAGGATTAATTGATAATGTAAAAACCAGAGTATTTGCCGCTCAAGCTACCGGATGCTCACCCATAGTAGCAGCGATACAGCAGGGAATAGATGTAATAAAACCTGTTAAACCCGACACAATTGCAAAATCTCTCGCGATCGGCAATCCGGCGGATGGTTTCTATGCAACACAGGTGATACAGCAAACCAAAGGTTTCGGCGAGCACGTGTCTGACTCTGAAATAATAGAGGCCATAAAACTGCTGGCAAAAACCGAGGGCGTATTTGCAGAAACCGCAGGCGGTGTGACCCTTGCCTCAACAATAAAACTTATTAAAAAAGGATACATTAAAAAAGAGAGTCGGACTGTAATATGCATTACCGGCAATGGTCTTAAGACTCAGGAAGCGCTCGGCGGTCATACTGTAAGCCCGCACCATATTAAGCCCAATATGAAATCTTTTGAAGAAGTTCTTAAGAAGATAAAATCAAAAGACCGGTAATCGTTAATTGCTTGCCCGCCAATCAGTTTGGAGGGTTAAAAGTTATTAGTAAAAAACGTATAAAGTCTTTAAAATTATTTTGCAAATGAATAACAACCTTAAAACTAATATATGTAAAGTCCCCCGTTCTTTGTTTTCACAAAAAAAACAGGGGGACAGGGAGGGAGAATAAATGTCTGTAAAAGTAAAAATACCAACTCCTCTTCAGAGACTGACACAGGGCAAAGAAGAGGTAGATGGTGAACCAGGTACCATAATAGAACTTATTAACTTTCTGGATCAAAAGTATTCCGGACTCGGTGAAAGGATATCAGAAGGCGGGAAAATAAGACGATTTGTTAATGTGTATGTGAACGAGGAAGACATCCGTTTTCTTAAAGGCGAAGAAACAAAAATTAAGGACGGAGACGAGGTTTCTATAGTACCGGCTATCGCAGGAGGATGCTAAGAAATACAATTTCGGATTCCGGAATGCGGAATGCGGAGTTGAAAGTCAGAAAGATGATGGACGAAAGACGAAAAAGTAAACAACTTAACCACTCAGGTTTTTGTACAGTTTTAAGCAATAATGCTTTATTCGTTAATTCCGAAATCTGAAATCTAAAATTTAAAATCCGACAATGGAGGAGATAATGAAGACCCGGGTAAAGTTAACTTTCCCTCAAGACCTTATTAAAGAGCCTGTTATTTTCACAATGGCTAAAAAATTTGACATCATGCCTAACATAAGAAGAGCAAGAGTTACTGAAACAGTAGGCGAAATGGTAATGGAGCTTGAGGGCGGTGAAGAAAATCTGACAAAAGGCATGGAATCTCTTAAACAGCAGGGCGTAAAAGTAGAACTCGTTGAAGGGGACATAGTGGAATAACCATGGAGGTATGGCCAGGACTAATTGAACACTACAGGGATTTTCTAAATGTATCGGATAAAACACCTGTAATTACACTCAATGAGGGAAACACCCCTCTGATAAAAGCCAGAAACATAAACGATATATTTCAAAATACAATCAACCTGTATTTTAAGTATGAAGGCACTAATCCCAGCGGTTCCTTTAAAGACCGCGGAATGACTCTTGCCATCTCAAAGGCGGTAGAAGCAAATTCAAAAGCTGTTATATGCGCATCAACCGGCAACACTTCTGCTTCTGCTTCTGCTTATGCAGCTAAAGCCGGAATTTCAGCGATGGTGCTTATCCCTGAAGGTAAAATCGCCATGGGAAAGCTTGCACAGGCCACAATACACGGCGCCAGAGTTTTACAGATAAAAGGCAATTTTGATGATGCATTTAAAATCGTCAATCAGCTTGTTGTAAAATATCCGATTACCCTTGTAAACTCAATAAATCCATTCAGGCTCGAAGGCCAAAAAACAGCAGCGTTTGAGATATGTGACCAGCTCGGATCTGTTCCTGACTATCACGCTCTTCCTGTTGGAAACGCGGGCAATATTACAGCATACTGGATGGGCTATAAAGAGTATCGTAACGCGAAAAGAATCAACTCCCTGCCCAGGATGCTCGGGTTTCAGGCTCAAGGGGCTGCGCCCATTGTTTTAGGTCACCCCGTGAAAGAACCTGATACAATCGCAACAGCGATAAGAATCGGAAATCCCGCCAGCTGGAAAGGTGCAGTCGCCGCACGGGATGAATCAGGTGGAAAGATAGAATCTGTAACCGATGAGGAAATCCTTCGGGCATACAAGCTAATCGCCTCAAAAGAAGGGCTTTTTTGCGAGCCGGCCTCCGGCGCTTCTCTGGCCGGCGTAATAAAACTTTTTCAGGAAGGTTATTTTAAAGGCAATGAGACTGTAGTCTGTACACTTACAGGCAACGGATTAAAAGATCCTGATACAGCTTTAAGTTTTTCTAAAGAACCCGTAAAGATAACATCCGACATGTCAGCAGTAGAAAAGTTATTGGAAGATATACTTTAACAAACAGGGTTCCGGGATTCGAGGGTTCCAGGGTTCAAGTGAAATGAAGATACAATAAAATCCTTCGCTCGAATCCTTGACCCCTTGAACCCAAGGTTATTACTAATGAAATACATCGTACTGGTTGGCGACGGTATGCCTGACAGACCTATTAAAAGCATAGGCAACAAAACATGTCTTCAGAAAGCACATACTCCAAATATGGACAGAATCGCGGCTGAAGGTGAAGCGGGCAGGGTAAGAACTATCCCTGATGGTTTTGAACCTGGATCAGACGTGGCAAATCTTGCTATTTTCGGCTATAAACCGTCACGGTATTACAGCGGCAGGGCGCCTATTGAGGCTGTTTACAGAGGGGTTAAACTTGCCCCTAAAGACATAGCTTACAGGTGCAACCTCGTTACACTCAAATTCACTAATTCAAACCAGATAGAAACAGCATCAATGCTGGATTACAGCGCCGGCCATATTACAACTTCAGAATCGCAACGGATCATTAAAGATATCAATAGTAAACTGCGTGATGACAGGATCTCTTTTTATCCCGGTGTAAGTTACCGCCATCTTATGGTATGGAAAAACGGTAAGCATAAAATAAAATGTACGCCTCCCCATGATATTACAGGGAAAAAAATTAAAAAATATCTCCCTGTCGGAACCGGTGATCAAAAGCTTAAGATGATTATGGAACAATCAAAAGAAATCCTGATGTCGCACCCGGTAAACAGAAAAAGAAAACAAAAAAACTTATCCCCTGCAAACTGCTTATGGTTCTGGGGTCAGGGCAAAAAAATGCCTATACCTAAATTCAGGGAAAAATATAACCTTAAGGGATCAATTATTTCCGCTGTAGATTTAATTAAAGGACTCGGGCTCTCTGCAGGTTTTAACGTTATATCTGTAAAAGGTGTAACAGGCTATCTTGATACCAACTATATTGGAAAGGCCAGGGCCGCCCTGCGAGCCCTTAAGTCAGTGGATATTGTATACCTGCATGTTGAGGCCCCTGATGAAGCCGGTCATAACGGTAATATAAAGGACAAAATAAAGGCTATCGAGGATTTTGATTCAAAGGTGGTTGGAACAGTGTTAAAGGGAATTAAAAAATTCAAAAAATACAGTATACTGCTCCTGCCGGATCATGCAACTCCCGTAAACGTTAAAAGCCATACTGACGAACCGGTTCCATTTGCAATATACAGGAGCACCGGGCTAAAGAAACAGACCTCAAGGATAAACTCTTTTTCAGAAGATATATGCAAGGCAAAAAATATCCTCGATTTTGAAGAAGGTCATAAACTTATGGACTATTTTATTAAAGGAAAATTAACTTGACAGGATTCGAGGATACTAGTGAAAATACAATCAATAATATTACTTCCTTCACTCGAACCCTTGATCCCTTTATAATTACTTTGGAGAACTTATTATGGCTTTAATAGTTCAAAAATACGGCGGGACATCAGTTAAAGACATTAGCCGTGTTAAAGCTGTTGCAGAAAGGGTAGTGTCAGCTGTCAAGCAGGGCAATAATGTAATCGTTGTTGTATCTGCTATGGCAGGCGAAACTGATAAACTGATAAAACTCTCCCACGAGATAACAGATACACCTGATGAAAGGGAGATGGACCTGCTGTTGTCGTCCGGAGAAAGAATAACGAGTGCGCTTACCACCATGGCGATACAGAATCTGGGATATAAATCAGTAAGTCTCACCGGCAGGCAGGTCGGAATAATCACTGACAGCACACACACAAAAGCTATGATTGAACATATTGATACCGCCAGACTCAAAAAAGAGTTCGCCAGCAACAAAATACCGGTAGTCGCCGGTTTTCAGGGAATCAACGAGTTGTCTGAAGTCACAACTCTGGGCAGAGGCGGTTCAGATACTACCGCGGTTGCTATCGCTGCCGCGCTTAAAGCTGACCTTTGTGAAATATATACAGACGTAGAAGGTGTTTATACAACCGATCCGAAGATGGTTAAGGAAGCAAAAAAAATAGACAGAATTTCTTATGACGAGATGCTTGAGATGGCCAGTCTGGGGGCCAAGGTTCTCCACGGGCGTTCTGTTGAGGTCGCAAAAAAATTTAATGTTCCTCTTGTAATACGTTCAAGTTTTAACGACAACCCGGGAACCATTGTCACAAAGGAGGATGAAAACATGGAAAAAATCGTAGTTTCTGGTGTTGCTTATGATAAAAATCAGGCAAGAATCACTATTATGGGTGTTCCTGACAAGCCGGGAATTGCAGCAACACTTTTTAATAATATCGCTGATGCCAACATAGTAGTTGATATGATCGTTCAGAACGTAAGCAGTGACGGCAAAGCAACAGACATATCCTTTACCGTGCCTGTTAGCGACGGGAAAAAAGCTTATGAGATTACACAAAAAGTATCTGACAAACTGGGGGCAATGGGCGCCAATATAAAAGAGGATATTTCAAAGGTTTCCATCCTTGGAGTAGGTATGCGTTCTCACTTTGGTATCGCTGCCAGGATGTTCTCAACTCTGGCGGAAAAAGGGATTAATATCAGGATGATAAGCACCTCAGAGATAAAAATCTCCTGTATAATTGATATTAAAGACACTGAAGCAGCGGTAAAAGTTCTGCATGATGTTTTTGACCTTGCAGGATGATTGATGTAATCTTTGAAACTATGACATTTATATGCTAAATTAATAGTCCATGCGTAAAATTGAAATATACGATACAACTTTAAGAGACGGGGCTCAGTCTGAAGACATCTCATTTTCTGTTGAGGACAAGCTAAGAATCGCTCAGAAGCTGGACGAGCTCGGAATTCACTTTATTGAAGGCGGATGGCCCGGCTCCAATCCAAGGGATGCCGAGTTTTTCAGGCAGGTCAAAAAACTTAAATTTAAAACATCAGAACTAACCGCTTTCGGCGCAACGCACAGGGCATCTCAAAAGGTCAGCAAAGACCAGAGCATAAAGTCACTTCTATCAGCAAAGGTCTCCACGCTGACAATTGTGGGGAAAACCTGGGACTTCCATGTAAAAGAAGCTCTGAGAATATCTCTTTTAAGGAATCTTGATTTAATTCACGATACTATTGCTTATCTTAAAAAGAGAACCCCCCGTGTCTTTTTTGATGCAGAACATTTTTTTGACGGGTATAAGGCAAACCCCGGATATGCCTTTAAGGCTCTGGAAGCTGCTGTATCAGCCGGAGCAGACTGTCTGGTGCTTTGCGACTCAAACGGCGGCACTCTACCGGAGGAACTTAGAACAATAATAAAAAAGGTTTTAAAAGAATTTAACACCCATATAGGAATACACGCGCACAACGATGCTGAATGTGGAGTTGCCAATTCGGTACTGGCAGTAAAACTGGGGGTATCTCATGTACAGGGAACAATAAACGGTCTCGGTGAAAGATGCGGCAATGCCGATCTTATATCCATCATCCCCAATTTAAAACTGAAACTCAAATATGCCTGCATAAGCAGTAAACAGATGAAAACATTAAAAGAAGTCTCCAGATTCGTAACTGAAATTGCAAATCTCAGGCACTTCAAAAGACAACCTTATGTAGGAGACAGCGCTTTTGCCCATAAGGGGGGTATCCATGTAAGCGCTATTCAGAAGAAATCAGAGACATATGAACATATAAAACCCGAGCTTGTCGGCAACTATCAAAGGGTACTCATATCCGATTTAAGCGGCAGAAGCAATATCATAAGGAAAGCCCGGGAGTTCAGACTGAAAATAGACATTAATTCTCCAAAAGTAGCAGAGATAATGAAGGAATTAAAAGACCTTGAGAATCAGGGTTTTCAGTTTGAAGGTGCTGAGGCATCTTTTGAGCTTTTGATGAAGAAATCATTTGGACTGCACAGAAAGTTTTTTGATCTCGTAGGTTTCCGGGTTATAGATGAGAAAAGAAAAGAAGAGGAAAAACCTTTAAGCGAAGCGACAATAATGGTAAAAGTCGGCGGAAAGATGGCGCATACCGCTGCAACAGGCAACGGGCCTGTCAATGCTATTGATAATGCCCTTAGAAAAGCACTTGAGAAATTTTATCCCCAGCTTAAACAGGTCAAGCTTATTGATTACAAGGTCAGGGTACTGGCAGCGGGCAAGGGCACCTCGGCAAAAGTCAGAGTTCTGATAGAGTCAGGGGACAAAGTACACAAATGGGGAACCGTAGGGGTATCTGAGAATATCATTGAAGCTTCCTGGCAGGCGCTTGTGGACAGCATAGAATATAAATTACTACGAGGTTAACAAAAAGGATCCGAGGGGTCAAGGGGCCAAGGATTCGAATAATGGATTTAATACCTTTAAAAATATTTCACTTGAACCCTGGAATCCTCGAACCCTATTTTATAAAAACTCATGATTGAAGAAACCGGGATCGTTAAAAAAGTCGATGACACTACTGCAAAAGTTATAGTTCAGAAACGGGGCGCGTGCGAAGGGTGTTCTGCATCAGGTGTATGCCATACATCTGATGACGGGATGGAGATTGAAGCGTTAAACCCGATTCGGGCAAATGTCGGCCAGACAGTCAAGGTTTCCATAAAGTCGCAGGCTTATCTTAAGGGAGCGATATTTGTATACGGTTTCCCTCTTGCAGCTTTTATAGCGGGTGTAATATTGGGCAAAAATATAGGAGAAACATACCTTAAGGAAATCAACTCGGATATAGTATCCATACTTACTGGTTTTGCCGCCCTTACAATAAGTTTTTTCATTGCAAGGGCATGGAGCAAAAAAACTGAGCAAAATATTGAGTATAAGCCGGTTATTGAAGAAATTCTTAAGCAATAAAAAACCGTCAAATGGTTACGGTTAAGAAGCCCGTATCGTTTAGCGTCTAATGGTTACGTAAAATACAAACCGAACAACACCTGCCTGCAGGCAGGTAACCTTTTTGTACGCAACGGGCATCGTTACCGCAGCCGTCAACCGAATTTTAGGGGGGCTGAATGATTAACTTTGATATCAAAAAAATCAGGAATCTGGCAGTAATTGCTCATGGAGGAGCAGGCAAAACCTCGCTTGTTGAAGCCATGCTTTTTGACTCAAAAGCATCCAGCAGGCTTGGAAAAATTGAGGCTGGAAATACGGTCACTGATTATGAACCGGAAGAAATCGACCGTAACATTTCAATATCAACCGCAACCGCCTTCTGTGAATGGAAAGGCAACAGAATCAATATAATAGATACTCCGGGATACATAAGTTTTCTGGAAGACACAAAGACAAGCTTAAGCATCACAGACGGTGCTGTAGTAATAGTAAGCGCCCTATCAGGAGTTAAGGCTGAAACAGAAAAAATCTGGCAGTATGCCTGCAAATATGAAGTCCCCAGGATTGTCTTCATCAATAAAATGGATAGAGAAAATGCCAACTTTGACAGGGCTCTGGGGGAAATCGAAAAATCCTATGACTCCTCTGCAATCCCATTAAATATCCCAATAGGGTTTGGGGACAGTTTTGAAGGTGTTATAGATATCATAAACATGAAAGCCATAAAATTTAAGGACGGAACTCCAACTACTGAAGATATTCCGGCGGAACACATGGCCAAAGCAGATGAATACCGCAAAAAAATGGTTGAAAGAATAGCGGAATCAGACGACTTACTGCTCGAAAAATATCTTGAAGGCGGAGAGATCACCGATGAAGAAATCCTGAAAGGGATCAGGGAAGGCTCCATTACCCGTAAATTTATCCCTGTTGTATGCGGTTCAGCTATAAAAAATATAGGTGTTCACCAGCTGCTCGATATAATTTCTCTCTGCCTTCCGTCCCCTGTTGAAAAAGCAAATATCACCAAGATTGCCGGAACAAACCCAAAAAACGGAGAAAGTATTGAAAGAAAGCCTTTAGATTCCGACCCTCTTTCAGTCATGGTTTTTAAAACCATAGCCGATCCTTTTGCCGGCAAACTTACAATCTTCAGGGTATTTTCAGGCGTGCTTAAATCAGACTCAAATATCTACAATTCAACCCGCGCATCAAAAGAAAGAGTAGGTAACATCTTTTATCTGGCAGGTAAACAGCAGATCCCGGTTCAGAAAGTAGGCCCGGGAGAGATCGCGGCGGTGGCCAAACTTAAAGAAACCAATACAGGAGATACCCTCTGTGATACCGGCAATCCGATACTTTTTGATCCGATAAAGTTCTCTGATCCAATGATTTCCTATGCTATCGCACCTAAAAGCAGGGGGGACGAAGAAAAAGTGAGTACTGGATTTAATAAAATGCTGGAAGAGGATCCTACCCTTAAATTTCATCGCGATGCTGAAACAAAAGAAATGATTCTTTCAGGCATGGGGCAGCTTCATCTGGAAATCGTACTGGAAAAATTAAAGAGGAAGTTTGGGGTAGAAGTTTTGATGAAAACTCCGAAAATCCCTTACAAGGAAACAATAAAAAAATCTTCAAAAGCCCAGGGCAGATATAAAAAACAGTCAGGCGGACGAGGGCAGTACGGAGACTGCTGGCTCGAAATAAAACCACTTCAGCGCGGAGGAAACTTCGAATTCATCAATAAAATAGTCGGAGGTGTAATTCCCAGACAGTACATTCCCGCAATTGAGAAAGGGATAGTTGAAACAATGCGTGCCGGAGTTGTTGCCGGTTATCCTATGGTAGATATCCAGGCAAAAGTTTATGATGGTTCTTACCATTCTGTAGACTCCTCTGAAATGGCTTTTAAGATTGCCGGCTCCATGGCATTAAAAAAAGCTGTCCAGGATGCTAAACCGGTTCTTCTTGAACCCATAATGAAAGCAGAGGTTATAACTCCGGATGAATTTCTCGGAAATGTTATTGGCGACCTGAACGGTAAACGCGGAAAAGTACAGGGTGTGGAACCCCAGTCCGGCAATAACCAGAATATTGTCACGCTGGTCCCGATGGCTGAAATGCTTACTTACGCCAACCAGCTGAATTCTCTAACAAGCGGACGCGGTATTTATTCAATTGAGTTTTCTCATTATGAAGAGGTCCCTTCACACTTAACACAAAAAATTATTGCCGAAAGAGCAAAGCCAAAAGATAAATAAAATAAATACCCATTATGAAAATCATTCGAAAGGTTTCGAATATCCGTCATTTTCAAATAATGATTAAGCCTTTGAAAAAATGGGAAGTGGCAGCATCTCCAGCTAAGGGTTGAATTATAAGATGAAAAGGCGTTACGTTTTCATTTTGACCCTGCTGTTGCTCTTCATTATAATTATTTACGTTTTCTACCCTTCAGACGAAAACCGCATAAGAAAAACCATAAGCAGCAGCGAGAAAGCTGTAATATCTGAAGACATTGACAGATTCATGGAATCGGTATCATTTAATTACCAGGATGATTACGGGAATAATTATCTTAGATTAAAAAAAATACTTCAAACTTCCTTTAAACGTCTAAGCGATATAGGCATAGAAAAGAACATAAGGAAGATATCAGTTAATGATCCTTTTGCAGAGGTAACGATTTTAATTCGTGTCACAGCTTCCGATGGCCATGAAACAGGATATATAATGGGAGACGCTATAGATGCAAAACAAATAAGCGTTTTTTTGCAAAAATCATCATACAAGTGGTTAATAGTAAAAGTTGAAGGAGTAATCGATAAATAAGGGAGGTATTAGATATGCTGGCAGAATTCAGTATTATTCCGGTTGGAAAAAATAAAAACATAAGCATCCAGGTCGCAAAAATATTGAAAATAGTTGATGCGAGTAAACTGCCTTACAAGGTAAACCCCGTTACCCCCCTTCTTGCTTTTGCCTGCTGCCGCGTCTTGCCCCTGCGTCTTCCTGTCGGAAGACAGGAGCTGGGGCAGAGGCATGCAAAAAAGCAGGGGGGCCTTCTAATGGAGTAAACCCCATGGGTACTGTTATTGAAGGAAACTGGGACAGAGTGATGGGTTTAATAAAGAAATGTCATGCCTCCGTTAGTAAGGATGAAGCAAGGGTATTGACATCAATAACTATTGATGATAGAAAAGGAATGTAAGAGAAGCCAGATAAGCCCGCCTTCGTACTGCCTGGCAGTGCTTCGGCGAGGCTCGTCCTGCCATTCATCCCCCCTTCTTGCTCGAATCGAGCAGGGTGGCTTTCTGGCAAAGGCGAGTAAAATCAGTTGAAAAAAAGATAGGGAAGTCCTTAAAAAAATAGAAAGTATTTGCTATGGAAAAATTTATAGGCCTTGACGCAGGTTCAGTAAGTGTCAAACTTGCTATTTTAGATGCCAAAGGCAGCATCCTTGAAACACACTATGTCAGACATAAGGGCCGCCCTCTGGCAATAGCCTATGATCTTATGCGTAATCTGGATCCCGGAGCGTTTTTAAGTATAACGGGTTCAGCCGGAAAACTTATTTCCAGTATACTCGGCATTCAGCCGATAAATGAGGTTATAGCTCAAAGCTTTTCAACAAAAACGCTGTATCCCGGCGTCAGAACCATTTTTGAAATGGGTGGGGAGGACTCAAAACTCATATTGCTTGAAAACGGCAAGGTTAAAGAGTTTTCCATGAACTCTGTCTGCGCCGCTGGTACAGGATCTTTTCTTGACCAGCAGGCTGAAAGACTCAACCTGAGTATCGCTGAATTCAGTGATATTGCACTGGAAGCGGAAAACCCTCCCCGGATAGCGGGCAGATGCAGTGTCTTTGCAAAATCCGATATGATTCATCTTCAGCAGATTGCAACCCCGTTAAAAGATATTGTTGCAGGTCTTTGTTTTGCTGTTGCAAGAAATTTTAAGGGCACTATATGCAAAAACCTGGATCTTCCAATGCCCGTAAGTTTTCAGGGTGGAGTTGCGGCAAACAAAGGTGTGCAAAGGGCTTTTAAAGAGGTTTTTGACCTTGAGCATCTCTTAATTCCCGAGTTCTTCGCTTTAATGTCCGCTATAGGCTCTGCACTTATAAATATCGAGCAGGGGATTAAAAACAGATTCGACATTCAAAAAATAGAGTCTTTTATGTCATCCTCAACGAACAACGAAAAGGGACACGAACCCCTTCTGCCTGCAAATCATAAATTGCCTGCCTTTCCTGCGCATACGCAAATACCAAACTCCAAAGTAAATAGTGACACGTCACCCGTTACCCGTCACTCGTCACGGCCTGTTAAGGCTTATCTCGGTATAGATATAGGTTCTATAAGCACAAACCTTGCTGTATTAGATGAGAACGGTACACTCATCGCCAAAAGATACCTAATGACTGCCGGTAGACCCATTGAAGCGGTGAAACAGGGTCTTGATGAAATAGGCCGTGAAATAGGAGATAATGCTGAAATCCTTGGTGTCGGGACCACAGGGTCCGGTCGTTATATGATCGCTGATTTTGTAGGTGCAGATATTGTCAAAAATGAAATCACAGCACAGGCGCAGGCTGCCGTCAAAATAGATCCTGATGTGGACACTATCTTTGAAATAGGCGGACAGGACTCTAAATATATTTCATTAAAAGACGGTATTATCGTTGATTTTGAAATGAACAAAGCATGCGCCGCCGGAACCGGGTCTTTTTTAGAGGAACAGGCGGAAAAGCTGGGCATATCAATAAAAAAAGAATTTAGTGATCTGGCTTTTAAATCCAGGGCTCCATCCTGCCTTGGAGAAAGATGCACTGTATTCATGGAAAATTCTCTGCTGTCCAGACAGCAGAGGGGGATACCTAAAGAAGATCTTGTTGCCGGGCTCTCTTATTCAATAGTCCAGAATTATATAAACAGAGTAGTCGGTGACAGGGTAATAGGAAACAGAATATTATTTCAGGGCGGGGTAACCTTTAACAAGGCCGTTGTTGCGGCTTTTGAAAAATATCTTAATAAAAAAATAATTATCCCGCCCCATCATGAGGTAACCGGCGCGATCGGCATGGCTATAATAGCCAGGAAATATATGAAAGACAGTCAATCGTCAATCGTCAATCGTCAATCGTCTTTCAAGGGTTTCGATCTGTCCAGGAGAAGTTATGAAATCAAATCCTTTGCGTGCAAAAGCTGTGATAATCTATGTGAAATCAACAAAATTCAGATTCACGGAGAAAAAAATGCACTTTTTTATGGAAGCCGGTGTGAAAAATATGATGTTAAGCTGAAAAAGAACACACAGTCGGACAATAATACGCCCGACCTTTTCGCCGAAAGAGAGAATCTGCTTACAAAAAAACACAATAAGTACCGTGAAGCGTTAAGTGTAACGCGTAATGAGTCAAAGGACAAAAACTTATCACCCGTCACCCGTCACCCGTCACATATAAGAATTGGTATCCCAAGAATCTTTTTCTTCCATGATTTTCTGCCTTTCTGGAGCACTCTACTGTGGGAACTCGGGTTTGAGGTAGAGACTTCAAGTGAAACCAAAAGACGGATTATAAATAATGGTTTAGAGAATATCTTATCGGAAAGCTGTTTCCCTCACAAAGTTGCGCATGGGCATATAAAAGATTTATTCGACAAAAAAGTCGATGCTATCCTCATTCCAAGCTTTATTAATCTGGGCCAGAGTGACACCACAATGCGCAGTTTTGCCTGCCCGTACGCACAGACTATGCCTTACGTTACAAACATCGCTTTTAAAGGTAACGGTTACTTCAGGGACAAAACTAAACTTCTCGTTCCTGTTGTTAACCTTGAATTAGGAACAAATTACTTTTTAAAGGAAATACACAAATCCCTCAAACCTTTCCATATACCTATGCATATGATTAAAAAAGCTATTTTAAAGGCTGAGGCGGCTCAGAATGAATTTAATTCAGCAATAAAAAGCAGGGGCAGGGAAATACTGGAAAAAATTAATAAAAAAACGATTGTAATAACGGGACGTTCATACAATGCCTTTGATCCCGGGCTCAACCTGGAAATTCCAAAAAAACTCTCTGACATAGGTGTTTTCTCTATCCCGATGGACTACCTGCCGATTGAAAACATAGACATAACAGAAAAATGGCCCAATATGTACTGGAGCTCCGGGCAGAACCTGTTAAAAGCCGCAGAAATAATCAGAAGCAATCCAAATCTCTTTGCGCTGTACATAGGTAATTTTTCCTGCGGCCCTGATTCTTTCATCCTCAGATTCTTTAAAGATTCAATGGCAGGCAAGCCATTTCTTCAAATCGAGATTGATGAACACAGTGCAGATGCCGGAATAATTACAAGGTGTGAAGCATTTCTTGACAGCATCTCGAGGAGACAAAACATTCCGGTAAGCACCCCTAAAAAACTAAGACCTGTTACGCTGAATAAAAGTTCTAACAACAAAGTTGTGTATATCCCGAGAATGTCAGACCATGCTTTTGGTATAGCCGCGGCATTTGAATCCTGCGGACTTGACGCCGAGGTAATGAACGCCCCTGACACAGAAACTGTAAAAACAGGCCGGCGTTATGTATCAGGGAAGGAATGTTACCCATGCGCCATAACCACTGGAGATATGGTAAAAAAAGCCCTTACAAATGATTTTGATCCGTCAAGGGCCGCCTTTTTCATGCCTTCAGGCTCCGGGCCATGCCGTTTCGGGCAGTACAATATTCTGCACAGGCTCGTTCTTGATGAAATAAATTTTCCGGAAGTGCCCATATTCTCACCTAATCAGGACGAATCTTTTTACAGCGAACTCGGAATAGTCGGCAAAAATTTTGCTACAAATGCCTGGAAAGGAATTATCGCTATTGAGCTGTTGATTAAATCCCTGCATGAAACCAGGCCTTATGAAGTCAATAAGGGAGAATCAGAACACCTTTATAATGAATATCTCCTTAAAGTCGGCAGAACCGTTAAGAGCAGAAACGGCGCTTTCCCCGATCTTCTGAAAGAAGCCAGCCATGCGTTTTCTGTAATACCAAAACATAAACAGAGAAAGCCACTTATCGGTATTGTAGGGGAAATATTTGTCAGACAGAATGCCTTTTCAAACGAAAATATCATAAAAAAGATAGAAACATTGGGCGGTGAAGTCTGGCTTGCACCTGTTGAAGAATGGATTTACTATATTAATTTAATGGCAGCACGCAAAGCATTTGTTAAATGGAGGAAAAACCTGTTTTCCAAAGAGCTCATGGATAATACTCTGCGCATATTAATCAAGCGCGTTATCAAGAAACAAATCGAGCACAAATTTTCGAAACCGTTCAAAGGTTCCCTTAAAACTCTCAGGGAACCGACTACAACCGAACTGCTCAATAACGCATCACCTTATCTGCACAATTCGTTTGAAGGTGAAACTGTCCTGAGCATAGGCAAAGCTGTTGACTTTGTAAAAAACGGCGCTTCAGGTATAATTAGTGCCATGCCCTTCGGGTGCATGCCCGGAACTATTGTAAGCGCATTGTTAAAAGGTTTTAAACAGGACACGGGCATCCCGTGTCTAAGCATTGCTTATGACGGGGCCGAGGCAAATTGTTCCGAAATACAGCTTGAAGCATTTATTTATCAGGCACATGAATACAACAAGGATAAAGGATTCAAGGGGTCAAGGGACCAAGGATTCGAATGATTGACTTAATATCTTTAAAAATATTTCACTTGAACCCTGGAGTCCTGCCCCCCTGCTTTCTTGCGAAAGCAAGAAGGGGGGCTCGAACCCTATTTAATTTAGAAAAAGGAGGTGATTAAGTGGGTAGTGTCGCAAAATGGCGTAAAAAGAAAATGAGTAAACATAAGCATAAAAAACTGCTTAGAAAAACAAGACATCAGAAGAAAAAATAATTGGCAGAAGTCTGAACTTTTATGATATTTAGTCTTCAAACAAACCGGTTTGTGCTGGATTCTCACTGTCAGGTCTGCACAGTGCTCTGCGGGCAGTAAAGCTATCATATGCTGCCATTTTATCAGTACGTCTGAAAATAATATTAAAAATCAAATAGTTAACGTAAACCAGACTTAGCAAATGCAATGAATCAGCTCGCCTGTCTGCCTGCAATTTGCAGTAGCTTGTCAGGTATCCTTGCCAATAACATATTGACAATTATATTTTAAAGTCAATATGTTATCATATATTAATTAAACCATATATTTACCTTCAGTGCGGGTCATAACAAACAGTAAAATATTGACAAGATGTTTTGGCTTATAAATAATATATGATGCCTATAGCAGAATTGAAAACTCCCGGCCCTGAACTTAATGTAGACTGGCAAACCGCCATATCTTTATCAAAAATCCCGGACTACGGATTATTTGAACTTTTTAATCTCTCCAATTCCTTAAGAAAAAATTCTCATGGCAACAGAGTCGACCTGTGCTCCATTGTCAATGCCAAATCAGGAACATGTCCGGAAGACTGTTCTTTCTGCTCTCAGTCTGCGCACAACAGCACAAACATTAAAACATATCCCCTTCTAAGCAGAGATGAGATATTTAAAACCGCTATAAAGGTTAAAGAGCAGGGGATAAAAAGATTCTGTTTAGTAACCAGCGGAAAAAAAGCTTCTGACGGTGACATAGATCAAATATGTGATGTTATAAGTGAAATAAAAAATGCAGGACTTCTCCCATGCGCTACACTGGGCCTGCTTAATGCGTCTGAACTTCAAAAACTTAAAGACGCAGGACTTCACAGGTATCACCATAATCTTGAAACCTCTGAGGCATTTTTCAGTGAAATATGCACAACCCATACATATAAGGAAAAGATTCATACTATTGAAACTGCAAAGTCTCTTGGCCTGTCCATATGCAGCGGGGGTATATTCGGCCTGGGTGAATCATGGGAGGACAGAATTAACATGGCATTTGCTTTAAAGGAATTAAAGGTCGATTCTGTACCGATAAACTTTCTTACTCCTGTATCAGGAACACCTCTTGGCAGCAGAGATCTTCTGGAACCGCTGGAAGCTCTCAAAATAATAGCCATTTACAGACTTATTCTCCAGAAATTCGAAATTAGGGTCTGCGGCGGAAGATCTGCCACGCTAAAAAATATGAACCCGGATATTTTTAAGGCTGGCGCTAATGGTTTTCTGATTGGCAATTATCTGACAACACCCGGGAGAGATCCGGAGGAGGATTTCAGAATGATTAAAGATTTGGGGATTGAAATATAATGTCCAGAGGCCGGCATTACAGTGTAAGAATGAGGGGGTCAAGACGCGGACTACATATATCAGGCGCCGAAGGCATTCATGACAGGAACAACGTGGAGAAGGTTGTTCAGATGTACACACAAAGGGCGCTTCTGCATGAAAAGGGAAGGGCCGACGAAATCAATATCATAGTTGAGGAACTCAGGGAAAACCCCCGCAAAATATCTTCTCTTCCCCTTTCTACCCTCAATACCAGAAATCCGGAGTCTGTTAAAAAGGCTGTTTTTAAAATACTCTCTTCAATTGGAATAACCGAAAGGGCCATTGAGGAAGCTTACAAATCCCTCAACATCGGCATCACAATGAGAGGGGCGATGCTTATGGACATAGAAGGCGTCAGGCTTGAGCCGGATCTTTTACGCGGCGTAAGAGTAACACGTATGGGTATAACAAAAACAGCGGCAACCACACTCTCAAAAAAATTGAGCAGGATAGACCTTAATAACTATGCGGTTAAAGAAGCCCTGATTCTGGCCAGTAAGGCACATAAACATCCCATGCTTCTGGGAGAACTGTGTATATCAGACGATCCGAGTTACACGACCGGATATGTAGTTACAAAAAAGTACGGATACATAAGGCTTCCACGTATCAAAAAACGCGGAATTCCATATGGGGGAAGGGCATTCTTTATTACAGGCGGTGAGGTAAAAGAACTGATCAAATACCTTCAAAAAACCCCAATATTAATTAATAACATAAAACCATGCAAAGGTGTAATGTCATTAAATGAAATCCTTGCGCGCAAGTCTGGTCGTTAATCCTGCTGCCGGCAGCAGGATGTTCAGAAAACGTATGAAACAGGTTGAGGCATTGCTTGGACAGAGGTCTGCTTTTACCTCCTTTGTTACACAAAAGAGGGGAGATGCCCTGGCGTTTGCAAGAGAAATTTCTGACATAGACCTCATAATAGTAGCCGGCGGTGACGGCACTTTCAATGAAGTCATAAATGGTATGCTTTCAAATGAGAGTGCCTCATCGGCAAAAATTCCCATTGCTATTATCCCTCTAGGTACTACGAATGTTTTAGCAAAAGAACTTGGAATACCGAGCAGTCCTGAAGAGGCAGTCGATCTGGCGCTGACCGGTACTCCCAAAAAAATATCTCTCGGCAGAATAGTTAATACTCGTCACCTGCCTGTCCGGCAGGCAGGCTCGTCACCTGCCTGCCGGACAGGCAGGCTCGTCACTCGCTACTTCTGTCTAATGGCTGGTATTGGTTTTGACGGCGAAACAGTATTCAAAGTTAACACTATTCTCAAAAAAATCTGCGGTAAAAGCTCATACATCCTTTCAGGTTTAAATACACTAATTAAATACAACCCGCCTTTAATACAGGTAAAAACTCAGGATGGGATCTTCTCCGGCTATACCGTTGTAGTAGGAAACGCACGCTGTTATGCCGGTGACTTTTACGTAACACCTGAAGCAGACATTACTGAGCCCATGCTCGATTTGTGTCTTTTAAAGACTAAGACGAGGAGAAATCTTCTCGGGTTTATAAGCGGAATTATCTTTAAAAAGCACCTGGATTCTGCTAATGTTCTATACAGAAAATATACCAGACTGGAAATCTCATCCAGAGATTCCGTTTACGTCCAGATAGACGGTGATTATTTCAGCAAATTGCCTGTTAATATTGATGTGGTTAAAAATGCTGTTAGTGTCGTACAGCCGGAACGCAATAAATGAAAATAGACATTGACAGGAAACTGCTTAAATCTCTGCTTATTATGGGCTCTGTGGTTGAAGCCCGTGACGCATATACAGGGGGGCATTTATGGAGAGTTGCGCAGTATTCAAAATTTTTATGCGGTAAAATCGGCCTGCCCAGGAACAATTGTTTTTTGGCCCGCATCGGGGGCTTTCTCCACGATATAGGTAAAATCGGCATACCTGATACCATCCTGCTCAAACCCTCCGCGCTAAACGATCGGGAGTATGCCATTGTGAGGACTCATCCTGATATAGGGTTTCACATTATTCACGAGCATCCGCTGGCTGTTCTTTCGCAGGATGTTATAAGACATCACCATGAATGGTATAACGGTAAAGGGTATCCCGATGGCCTTGCCCGGGAGAATATATCTTTACTATCGAGGATAACAAGTATTGCAGATGCATTTGACGCAATGACAAGTACAAGACCGTATAGAAAAAGAATGCCTGTGAAAGAGTCAATCGCAATACTTACAAGTGAAAAAGACAGGCAATTTGACGGAAAGCTGGTTTCACATTTCCTGGAAATATCAGTCGAAAACAAACTATCGCATATAGTCGGTCACAGTGACGAAGGGATTCCTATGGTTTCCTGTCCTGAATGCGGACCGGTAATCACAGTTTCAAAAAATACAAAAGACGGCGACACAACGTACTGCAAAATATGCAGTACCAGGTTCAGGCTGCATAAAGAAGACCAAACTTTCACTGCCGAGTCTCTAAATGAATACGGAACAGCTGATAAGGTAAAACCTGAAGCTGAGGTGGAACAAATTGAATCTCTGATAGAAGAAATGCCGTCTTCATTAGAAATCTGAAGTGTCAATCAGTGCAAGTTATTAGTGTCAGTGTCAGTAAAAATAAGTGTAAGTTGCTAGTGTCAGTGTCCCCGTAAATCCCGAAATATCGGGATTAGGACACGGGGCAGGCAGTAAAAATCCTTTAACTTACACTAACCACTTACACTGACACTGTTTTTCTACTCGCAACAGTCTGTTTTTTCTGTCACTAACCACTGACACTTACACTGTTTTTACTCGGAACCATTTACTCCTCTGATTTCACATAGTACTTCAAATATAGCAATGCCCCCAGATCATAGATAAAATGCAGCTGAACAGGGACCAGAAGGCTTTCATACAGCTGAAATAAAAATCCTATATAAAATCCGAAAATTACCGCCATAACCGCATATGCAGGAGTTACAAAATGAACAAGACCAAAGATAATGCTTGCAGTGACAATACCAAGTTTAGCCTGAATTAACCCTCGAAAAAGCAATTCTTCAGCAAAACCGGCAGATGCGGAAATCAGAACTATATCAAAAAACCGGGCATTAAAAAAAACAGTTTTTATATCAGTTAAAACGGTTTCTCTCAAAGACCCTAAAACCGGAATTTTCCCCGCACTCTGTGAAAGCATGAACATAAAAAGTGTAAAAGGCGGCAGCGCCGCAAATGTGCCAATCACGATATCTGTGAACAGATTTTCAGTCAGCGGAAAAAGTTTAACACCGGAATATGGAGCTAATAAGAAAGCTGTCATAAGGGCTATGCCTTCTGCCATAAAGACGATAATTAGAAGCTTAAGCCTTGAAAATCCCATGATAAGAAATAATTCCTGAATTTAAGTTTTACCCCGTTAGAAAGGAAACTTTGTCTTTTAGCAAAGCAAATCTCTTTGCAATCCCTCAGTTTTCTAACGGGGTTTCCAAACTTCTGCCCATAGTATGCAAGCCATGCTGTTAATATTAACTTTTCCTGCTGATTTTTATCCGCCTTCGCAGAAAACCACGGGTTTACCCGTGGATGCCCGTCCTCGTAGAGGGAGGGTTTCTACTTCGGAGGATGGAAATGCGAAAAAATGCTTCGGTCCGGCTTCGCAAAAGGCTACGCCGAGGCGAGCGAGATGTCACCGAAGGGGCAAGCTTCTCCATGTTCCGGCGAATAACCTCGCCGAAGTCCCGACAGATGTCGGGACGCAGGCGGGTAATAAAAAGTACCACGGACTTGCCCGTAGGGTTCCATATATGAAATATTCCATCATCTCATAACATTTACAGCGCCTTCAGGATTTTGTTAGACTTCATAAAACTTTATGCACCTGCCGGCACAAACAGGAAATGGAAAATAAAAAATACCACATATACATTGTATTTACTATTTTTTTTCTATTTTTTATATTCCTGAAATATCCTTATGTTGTCAATGAAATCGCTATTGTAACCAACAGCGGTATTTATAATTATAAGGTAGACATCTCTGATACTCCTGATAAATGGATGACCGGACTGAGGGGGAAAAACAATATGGCAGATAATGAGGGGATGCTTTTCATTTTCCCTTATGAAGCTGTAAGGGCATTTACCACGACCGGGATGCAATTCACAATAGACCTGATATTTCTGGATGCTGATTTTAATGTCATCGGTTCATTAAACAACGTGCCGCCTGGTAAAGAGGTCCTGATTTTTCCTGTACCGGCTCTTGGTGTTCTTGAGCTTAAGTCATCTGACAGCCATCCGGAAATCAGACCAGGAGACAGACTGTTAACCATTGGTTTCAACTACAAACACTATTCAAGGACCGGGGGACATAAACCCCGTTAGAACAAAGCCGGTTGTTTCCTAACCGGTGTAAACCCTGTTAATATTCCCTGCTTACTATAAAATCTATTCAAAGTAAAAATATTATTGGTCTTAATTTGTTACGATGAACGATTAACGTTTAACGAATAACAGATGTTCTACAGGGCTTACTGAGCGACCTTTAAAGTTTGACCAACATAAAGACGGGTTGTTTTAAGTCTGTTTATTTTCATGAGTGTCTTTGTATCGGTGTTGAATGTTTTAGCGATCCTCCAGAGAGTATCACCTTTTTTTATTTTATATTTTCCATCAGGGCGAAGCTTAGGTTTTGAAGCAAAGAGACTTCTGCCTCTTCCGCTTCCAAGGGGTATCTTCAGTTTTTGACCAGCCTTGATAAAATGTTTCCTTCGGATGTTGTTTGCCATTGTAATTGCTCTGACACTTGTACGATATTTCAGAGCTATCAGAGACAGGGATTCCCCTTTTCTAACACGATGGTAAACATATGAACTCCTGGGCGGAGACCATCTGGGGATATCATCCAGCCCCGCAATTAAAACTTCACCAAGCCCGGCAGGGACTTTGAGGGAATACAGAGCAGGCGGTGTTACTTTAAGGCGAAGTTCAGGGTTTAACTCTGTAAGTTCTTTAAAAGAGACCTTTATTTTCTTTGCTACTGCCTTTAATTGAACGGGCTTTTTAATGGTTACAGTATCATAAGGAACAGATCCATTCAGTTCATTAAATTGAAAACCGTATTTTTCAGGGTCCTTCAGTATATGCAGTGTAGCAAGGAATCTGGGAACATACCGTGCGGTCTCACGGGGAAGCTTTTTATACAGATCCCAGAAATTATCAAGATAATTGATCTTCTGACGGCGTATTACTCTCAGGACCCTTGCCTCGCCGCAGTTGTAGCCGGCAAGAACCGTGGTCCAGTCACCAAAGATATTATGGAGCTCTTCTAAATATTCAATGGCGGCTGCAGTCGATTTTTCAGGATCCAGTCTCTCATCGATCCATGTATCTCTTTTTAAGCCAAACTTATACCCGGTGGAGGGAATGAACTGCCACAGACCGAGCGCCCGGGCGCTGGACAATGCCCTGACTTTAAACCCGCTCTCAATAAGCGGCAGCCACGACAGTTCTTCCGGCAAGCCCGCTTCTTTCAAAGACTTTATAATTTTATCCCTGTACCTGCCTGAACGTCTATAGGACTCAATAAAAAATTTACGCTCAACTCCCTGAAACCGTTTAATCTCCTTCTCTACATGTTTATTCATGATTAAGGGGATTGCTTTGTGGTTTCCGTCTACAGCAGTAAACCTTGAGGCATGGATCTCAAGAATCCTTTTAGCGATAGTAAACCTTAAATCTTCCTTCTGCTGAATCAGTTCAGGGTGGCTGCTAGTATCAACCCTGAAAACAAGGTGGTAAGCCTGATCCAACGCTTCATTCGCATTTTCAAGATCGCCCTTTGACCAGAATTCCTGGGATGCCTGTGAAAGATCAAGCGCCGTATCAAGAAGACTTTGTCCATTTTCATCATTATCAGACTTTTTTCCGTTTCCCCTGATTTCCGTCCTTACCGCAATATTTGCAACACCCATGCCGGCAGAGGCAAGACTGTCTGACTGCATTTCCTGATGAGCAGTCTTTGCTGAAACAGTCACTGCCGGTATCTGCCCGTCCTGTTGAGTAACAGAAGGACCACCTTTAGTTGCACAGCCTAAAGCAAAAACTGTGAATAAAAAGCCGAGATATCCGCAGATCAATATTCTCATAAGTTTTTATTATATAATAAAACTGGTAATTTTAAAAAGGGAAATCCTGCTTAAATATCGCGGCTATAAGCGGGGAACCAATAACTGTCAACTGACCTAAAAAGTGTTGCCTTTACTTAATATGATAAAATGCATACAATTACTGAAGATATCAAATCAGAATCAAACATAAAAAACCAGGAGGTGATGATTTATGCAGCAAAATGCTCCATTTGATTTAAAGGATTTCCGGCCGCCTAATGTAAGTCCTAAAGCAATAAGAAATATTGTGATCTTGATTTTGTTTTTCTTCTTTTTATTCTCTTTATGGTTTACGGTAGAACCTGAAGAGGTAGGAGTTATTCTCCGTTTCGGGAAATATGACCGTACGGTTAATCCCGGCCTGAATTTTAAATTGCCATTTGGAATGGAAAAAGTAATCAAGGTTCCGGTTGAGCGGCAGAAAAAGCTTGAATTTGGTTTTCGAACATCAACCCCGGGCGTTAGGACGCAGTATTCTTCAAGAAGCTATCAGGAGGAGTCCCTGATGTTAACAGGGGATTTAAATGCCGCACAGGTAGAATGGATTGTTCAGTTCCGTATCAAAGACGCTTTTAAATATTTATTCCGGGTGAGAAACGCCGAACAGACATTCCGGGATATGAATGAAGCCATCATGCGTGAAGTTGTCGGTGACCGTACAGTAGACGAAGTGTTAACTATCGGACGTCAGGAAGTCGCCAGCACTGTTGCCTTAAAGCTTCAGGAATTAAGTAACCAGTATGAATTAGGTATAAAGGTTGTGCAGGTTGTATTGCAGGATGTTAATCCTCCGGAACCTGTAAAACCGGCCTTTAACGAGGTTAATGAAGCCCAGCAGGAACGGGAGAAGCTGATAAACCAGGCCAAGTCTGAATACAACAGAGTAATTCCAAAAGCACGCGGTGAGGCAGAAAGAACTATTGAGGAGGCCAAGGGATACGCACTTGAACGTGTCAATAATGCAAAAGGAGAAGCATCAAAATTCAATTCAGTTTTTAAAGAATACATGAAAGCTAAAGAAGTAACCCGCCAGCGTATTTATCTGGAAACAATGAACGATGTACTGCAAAAAGTCGGGAGAAAACTGATTACTGATGATAACATCACCGGGATTCTACCCTTATTCCAGCTCGAGAAAGGGGGTACCAGATAATGAATAAAACAACGTATACAATAATCGCAGTTGTAGCAGCCTTTACTATCTTTGCTCTTGCATCTTCCGCCTATATTGTAAAGGAAACAGATCAGGTTATAATTACACAGCTTGGCAAACCTGTCGGTGATCCCATTCTGAATCCCGGCATTCATTTCAAGATACCATTAATTCAGAAAGCCAACTTCTTTGATAAAAGGTTTCTGGAATGGGATGGAGACCCTAACCAGATACCCACCAAAGACAAAAGGTTTATCTGGGTAGATACGTACGCACGCTGGCGAATAAAAGATCCTCTTCTGTTTTTCCAGCGTGTGCAAAACGAACGAAGCGCACTTTCAAGGCTTAGCGATATCCTTGACGGCGAGACCCGAAACGCGATTGCAAAACACGTACTGGTTGAAATAGTCCGCTCAACAAACCGCAAATATCGAACAAGCGAAGATACAGAAACCGAAACAGAAACCAGTTTTCTGCTTCAAATTAAAGACGGCAGAAAAAAGATATCCCAGTCTATTATAGAAGCGGCCGCGAACCGCACGCTTGAACTCGGCATTGAACTGCTTGATCTGAAACTAAAGCGGATCAATTACGTGGAGGAAGTCCAAAAGAAAATATTTGAACGGATGATTACAGAACGTAAACGTAAAGCAGATAAATTCCGTTCAGAAGGGCAGGGGGAAGCATCGAAAATTCTGGGCAATAAAGAACGTGAATTAAAGAAGATTCAATCCGGTGCATATAAAACAGCTCAGGAAATCATCGGCAAGGCTGATGCCGAGGCAACCACGATTTATGCCGGCGCCTATAACCAGAGCCAGAACGCCCGGGATTTCTACAGCTTTTTAAAAACCATGGAAACTTATCAGACAGTGTTGTCTGAGAAGGATTGGCTTGTTTTATCGACAAAGGGCGATTTCTTTAAATATCTGCAAAAACAGACCGGACAGTAAGGAAACCCCGTTAGAAGAACTTTGCCCACGCCTTGGGCATACAAGCTTCTAACGGGAAGACCTGCCTGACGGTCTACGACTCATAGAGCAGACAGGCAGCGGGGCTTTCTAATGGGGTAAACAGCTCAGGTTCAGAAGTTAAATGTAGTTAGGACAATAAAATTGCAATAATTTGAGAGGTTAAGAAGCTATTGGCTTATCAGCTTTTTAACCTCTCTGTCTTGACAAAGAGTGCGATATTCTTTAATATTTATCTCTATGATTTTCCGTATTGATTTGCTGTTAACTGTCCCTGTACTACCGGGAAAACACTCTATGTATGTATTTGATACTGCACAGACTGCTTTAAATATGCAAAGCTAATTAGAAACAGTGGAAGTCCTTTTATCCCTTAAACCCGGTCTATCTGCTATTAATACTTTAAAAATATGCTGCTCCCCGACCCGGTCAGTTGTTTTTTTTAGGGTTTAGTGTTTCGTATTTGGAATTTTAAATAGATTCAGGCGCGTAGCTCAGGGGGAGAGCGCTTCCCTGACACGGAAGAGGTCCGGGGTTCGAAACCCCGCGTGCCTACCATATTAAAATATAACTTTATCCAAAAAGGGGGATTTTAGCATCATAGAATCAGAGAATAACAGTCAGGCAGAACTTGATATTTACCGCCACAGTACATCCCACATAATGGCCCATGCCGTTAAAAAGCTCTTCCCGGATGTCAGACTCGCTATCGGTCCGTCAATTTCTGACGGATTTTATTATGATTTTGACAGCGAAAGAAAATTTACTATTGAAGACCTTCCTGCTATAGAGAAGAAAATGAAAGAGATTATAAAAGCAAAAAAACCTTTTATAAAAAAGGAACTCCCCAGGGAAGAGGCTATAAAGCTTTTTGAATCACTCGGTGAGACGTATAAAACAGAGCTGATAAATGAAATACCGGATAAAACGGTTACTGTTTATGAAGAAGACGACTTTATTGACCTCTGCCGCGGGCCTCACCTCGACTCTACAAATAAGGTCAAGGCTTTTAAACTTTTATCTGTTGCCGGTGCCTACTGGCGCGGGGATGAAAAAAACAAAATGCTCCAGCGGATATATGGTGTTGCCTTCTTTACAAAGGAAGACCTCAAAAAACATCTCGAATTCCTTAAAGAGATCAAAAAAAGAGATCACAGGAGGCTTGGAAAGGACCTTGATCTGTTCAGCATAAACGATGAAATCGGACCCGGCCTTGTCTTATGGCTCCCTAAAGGGGCAGCGATACGAAGAATAATAGAAAACTTCTGGATGGATGAGCACTCTAAAGCCGGTTACCAGATATTGTATACACCTCATATGGCAAAACTGGATTTATGGAAAAAAACGGGACACTTAGACTTCTACAGGGAAAATATGTACTCTCCAATGGAGATAGAAGGACTTGAATATCAAATAAAACCCATGAACTGTCCCTTCCATGTATCCATATACAAAAGTCATCTAAGAAGTTACAGGGAATTACCCCTGCGTTTTGCTGAGCTGGGAACTGTCTACAGATACGAACGTTCAGGCGTCCTTCACGGTCTTTTAAGGGTAAGAGGATTTACCCAGGATGACGCTCATATTTTTTGTACGGAAAAACAGATAGATGATGAAGTGGAAAATGTGCTGGACTTCACACTTTTTGTGCTTAAGACTTTTGGTTTCACAGATTATGATATATATCTATCCACAAGACCGGAAAAATACGTGGGTACAGAAGCAGACTGGGAAAAAGCAACCAGCGCGCTGAAAACAGCTCTTTCAAATAAAGGACTCGGGTTTACCATTGATCCGGGGGAGGGCGTTTTCTACGGACCCAAGATTGACATTAAAGTAAAAGACTGTCTCGGCAGGCCCTGGCAGTGCAGTACCATACAGGTGGATTTTAATATCCCTGAAAGACTCGATATTACTTACAGAGGGGCTGACAGCGGGAATTACAGGCCTATTATGATACACCGCGCTCTTATGGGCTCTCTTGAAAGGTTTTTTGGAATACTAATAGAACATTATGCCGGAGTCTTTCCGCTATGGCTTTCTCCTGTACAGGTCATGGTACTGACAATATCTGAGCGTCATGCAGAATATGCCGGAAAAGTGGTATCATCACTGTTAAGTGAAAATTTAAGAGCAGAGTTAAATGCGGATAATGAAAAGATAGGTTACAAGATAAGAGAGGCAACCCTCCAGAAAACTCCTTATCTGTGTATAATAGGTGATCAGGAAATGAAAAATAATAGTGTTAACGTAAGAACCAGGGCCGGAAATAATTTAGGAGAAATGTCGCAGGAACAGTTAAAATCAATGCTTAAAGAGGAAATAATAAACCGGAGGTAGTCAATATTAGAAATCGCCAAAAGCGTTTTACCCCAAGCAATAAAGGATTAAGAGCCAATAGAAGGATACGGGCAAGGGAGGTAAGGGTAGTCGGAGCCGACGGAAATCAATTAGGAATACTTTCTTTAGATGAAGCTATAAAAATTGCAAGAAGTCATGATCTGGATCTTGTAGAGGTATCACCTGACGCCAAACCACCAGTATGCAAGATAATGGATTTTGGCAAATACCGTTACCAGCTGAACAAGAAACATTCAAAATCCAAAAATGTTGATACAAAAGAGATAAAGATCAGGCCGCAGATTAATAAACATGATCTGGATTTTAAAACCCGGAATATAAAAAAATTTCTTGAGGAAGGCAACAAGGTCAAGGTTACACTGATATTCAGGGGCAGAGAGATTGTATATTCATCCCTGGCAAGAGGTGTTTTTGAACGAGTCCTGGAAGAACTGGGAGATAAGGTTAATGTTGAACGGGGGCCCAAACTGGAGGGCCGTCAAATGATAATGATTCTTGCACCCAAGTAATTTAATTAAAAGCCTGCCTACGGCAGGCAGGCCTGCATGCAGGGAGGTTTACATGCCGCAGGCATGCATGTTATATGTTATTAGTTAATAACTTTTAAAATAAAATCATTAGTTTTTTCGCTTTACACTTAAAACGGAGGAGAACAGCAAATGCCGAAAATAAAAACGCACAGGGGAGCCGCCAAAAGATTTAAAATCACAGGGACAGGCAAAATCAAGAGAAACAGGGCTAACAAAAGCCATCTTATGACCGGCAAACCTGCTAAAAGAACACGACGGCTTAGACAAAGCACTTTGCTTGAAAAAGCCAATTATGGTACTATAAAAAAATTGTTGCCGAACAAATAAGAAAGTTCAATCAGTTAAAACTGTACTTTACAGCTTAAACAGCCTGCCTCGTAATCGTTAGTGGTTTACGGCGGCCTGACAGGTTTGGACAATTTATACGATTAGTTCAGGAGGAATAGATGCCGAGAGCAAAAGGTGGATTTAAAACAAGAAGAAGAAGAAAGAAAATCCTGAAAATGGCTAAAGGGTACTATGCTGGTAAAAGCCGTCTCTATAAGACTGCGACAGAAGCAGTAGACAGATCCCTAAGGTATGCCTACAGGGACAGGAGGGTGAAAAAGAGAGAATTCAGGTCTCTGTGGATAGTCAGGATTAACGCCGCAGTGAGGATGATTGGCTTAACTTACAGCCAGTTTATGAATGGTCTTCAAAAGGCAAAGATTAACCTTAACAGGCAGATATTAGCGGAAATTGCCGTCGGAGATCCAAAAGCATTTGGTGAACTTGCAAAAATAGCAGGCGAAAAAAGCCAAAATTAACAGAATCTATTATATTTCCTCAATTCAGACTGGAAACCGCTTGAATTTCCAGTCTGAATTATTTCGAAATTCGATGTTCTAAACTTTAAAATTTAAATTAAATCTTTTTTCCTTCCTTGATATAATGACGAAAAACGATATCCTTTCCACAAAAGACCTTGTTCACGAAGAGCTTAAAAAAGCCAATGACCTGAAAACCATTCAGAATATAAGAATTAAATACCTGGGTAAAAAGGGCATTCTGACAGACAAATTAAAGGCTTTGGGTTCAATCGACAAAAAAGACAGGCCTGAATACGGCCGCGTGCTGAACGAAACAAAAAACCATATTGAAACCCTGATAAAAAAACAGGAAGATTCGTTCAAATCCTCTGAACTGGACCATGCCCTGAAAACCGGGCATCTGGACGCGACGGTGCCGGGGTATTTTACCCCATCCGGACAACTGCATCCCACAACCAGAGTTCTTGATGAAGTTATAAGCGTATTTTTATCACTCGGTTTCAGTATTGAGGAAGGGCCGGAGGTTGAATCAGATCATTACAATTTTGAAGCTCTCAATTTCCCGAAAGACCACCCTGCAAGAGATATGCAGGATACCTTTTATGTGACTGATGACATAGTCTTAAGAACTCATACATCACCTATGCAGATCCGTGTAATGGAAAAACACAAACCACCCCTCAAAGTCATTGTGCCCGGTAAGGTTTACAGATGCGACGCTGACGTAAGCCATACACCTATGTTTCAGCAGTTAGAGGGATTCATGGTTGATGAGCATATTTCAATGAGCGACCTTAAAGGTGTGTTAGAAGTTTTTATTCATACTGTTTTCGGACAAAAAATCCCGGTAAGGTTCCGCCCCAGCTTTTTCCCCTTTACCGAACCGAGCGCGGAAGTTGATATAGGATGTGTCATCTGTAACGGTTCAGGCTGTAACGTATGTAAAAACAGCGGCTGGCTGGAAGTTTTAGGCGCGGGCATGATTAACCCGAAGGTGTTTGAGATTGTAGGATATGATCCGGACGCATATACAGGTTTTGCATTTGGTATGGGAATAGAAAGAATTACAATGCTTAAATACGGCATAGATGACATAAGACTGTTTTTTGAGAATGATAAAAGGTTTCTGGAGCAATTTTGATTTAAAAAAGTTCCGGGTTACGAGTTCCGAGTTGCGAGTTAGTCACAAAGGCACACAGTTAACTTTATGTTGCATTCAACCCGTAACCCGCGACTCGCAACCTGCCTACCGGTCAGGCAGGCACGCAACCCAAGTTACGGAGTAACTTATATGAAAGCGTCTATTAAATGGCTGAAAGAATTTGTTGATTTTTCCCTGACCCCTGCTGAAACAGCCGATGCTTTGACCATGGCTGGTCTGGAGGTCGAGGATATAGTCCCGAATAGTCAGGATGAAGGTGATTACATACTAGAGATCAGTGTTACACCTAACAGGCCTGACTGCCTTAGTATCATGGGTATTGCACGTGAAATATCTGCCATACTTAAACTCCCCTTTAATGACTATCCGGTCAAAATAGAAAATGAAGAAGGGGTAAGGCCTTTGATAGAAATAGCTGACTCTAATCTTTGTTCAAGGTACTCTTCAAGGATCATTAATGGAATCGAGGTAAGGCCTTCTCCGGAATGGATCTCAAAACGGCTTGAGTCTCACGGTTTCAGGCCGACAAATAACATAGTTGATATTACCAATTACGTGCTTTTGGAGATGGGGCATCCTATGCATGCTTTTGATCTGAATAAACTTGATGGCGGTCGAATAGTTGTTAAGACCGCGGGTTCTGAAAATAAATTCAGGACTCTGGACAATACAGACAGGACCCTGACACGTGATATGCTCTTAATCTGGGATTCAAAAAAACCGGTCGCCATAGCCGGTATCATGGGCGGACTCAATACAGAAGTTACTCCATCCACAACAGGAATACTCATTGAAAGTGCACATTTTAATCCCGTTTCCATAAGAAGAACATCCAAAGCCCTTAATCTTGTCTCAGAATCTTCATACAGATTTGAAAGAGGAGCAGACATAAAAAGAATTACCCATACACTTGACAGGGTAACACAGCTTATCGTCAAAAACGCCGGGGGGGAAACAACAAAAACAACAGATATATATATAAAACCCATAAAACCAAAACCTATATCCCTGAAACTCAGGAAAACCGGCCATGTATTAGGAGCTGACATAAGTCCTGCTTCTGTCCAGAAGATACTGACAAGGCTAGGTTTTGAAACTAAAATGGCAGCCGAAAGAATCACTGTTACTCCTCCAAGTTTCAGGCATGATATTCAAAGTGACATTGATGTTATAGAAGAAATAGCAAGGCTTTACGGTTATGACAAGCTTCCATCAACCCTGCCTAAGATTACTATGCAGCCAATAAGTAAAAATATAAGATGGAACTTTGTAAAAAAATTAAAGGATTCACTCTGCAAATCAGGATACTATGAAGTAATAAACTACAGCTTTCTAAATCCCACAGTTCTGGACAAATTAAAGCTCTCTCCTCGAGACAACAGAAGAAACTTGATTAAAATAAGAAACCCATTAAAAAAAGAGGATGAAGCTCTCAGAACCACGCTCATACCCGCCTTACTTGACAATATAAGGCTAAATCTTAACCGTGGGGAAAAATCTCTCAGATTTTTTGAAGTTTCCTCTGTATTTTTTGATTTAACTGAAAAAGACGGTAATAAAGAACAAAAACTACCGGAAGAGATCATTAAAATGGCAGCAATATATTTAAAAGACAACAATCCCTTTTTATGGCAGAGCAGGCACGACGGATTTTATGATTTGAAAGGCCTGCTGGAAAATCTCCTTACAGATCTCGGTTTAAAAAATTACTCTTTTTTGCAGGATCCTTCCCTGACTGAACCGTATTTTCATCCCGGCAAATCCTGCGTTATAAAAATAGACGGCAATGTTGCAGCTGTGATGGGGGCGCTTCATCCTGATGTAGCACAGAGTTTTGATGTCCCTTCAGAAACATACATTTTAGAAGCAGATATTGATACTATTTCTTCCTCTGTTCCATCTAAAGTCACCTTCAGACCACTTCCTAAATATCCGTATATTGAAAGGGATATTGCTATAGTTGTCTCTAACAGCATAACCACAGCAAAGGCAGAAAAAACTATCAGAAACATTAATTCTGATCTGATTGAGTCTATCAGGCTTTTTGATGTTTACACGGGCAAACATATACCGGAAGGGAAGAAAAGCCTTGCTTTTTCGATCCGTTACAGGGGAGGGGACCGTACTCTCACCGACAACGAAGTTAATGAACTGCACTCCAGAATACTCAAGGAACTTAAAAATTCCCTGAAAGCGGAACTACGAAGTTAACAGTTTCAAATACAAAAATGATTAGTAAAGGTTACGGTTATGGTAACGATGCCCGTTTCGTCTATCGGTTTCGGTGTTCGGTTCTTTCACGTTACCGTTATACGTAACCGATACGGGCTTCCTAACCTTAACCGCTTGACATCTTCATAAATCTATGGATATTTCCAAAAAAATCCTCTCTGACCCTGTAAACAAATGGGTCTTTTCAAACGCTGCAACTGAAACATTTCTTGTCGGTGGATATGTGCGCGATCTCATGCGAGGTCAGATTTCAAAAGATAAAGATTATGTACTGAAAAATAATGCAAAAAGTACCGCGATAAAAGCTGCAAAAAAATTTAATGGAACATTTGTACCTCTAAAGCCCGGTCAAACATATCGTGTTGTACTTAAGACTAATGAAATACTCGATTTTTCGACACTCAAATTCAATATTATTAATGACTTAAAAGAGCGTGACTTTACGATTAATGCAATAGCATGGTCACCCAAAACAGCGATTATTGATCATTTTGGAGGCAGAGAAGACCTGAATAATCATATAATTAAAGCAGTACGGATAAAAAATCTGCTGGACGACCCACTGAGAATAATAAGGGCATACAGAATTGCAGCTGAACTCGGCTTTAAACTGGAAGATAAAACAAAAAAATACTTAAAGTATTACTCTAAGAATATTTCAGAAGTAGCCTCAGAACGAATAACTGAGGAATTCTTTAAGATCCTCAGTAATGTTAAATCCGGGAAATATTTAGTTGAAAGTTATAAAGAAAAAATAATAGATAGAATTCTCATTCCGCACAGTTTTAAAAAAAACAAAAAACTATCTAATAATATAAAAGAGCTTAAACTTTTTGAATCATTTCTAAAAACTCTGTTATCTGGTAAAGAACCTGCTGGTGAAGTATTAAAGAGCCTTGACAGAGAAATAAGTCAGGGATTAAACAGAATCGGTCTTATACGTCTTGCGCTTCTTTTAAAAGATCAAAATATTTCTTTTACCAGACTGAATATAAGCAAAAGTATCAACAATGCAATCAAAGATATCCACAAAGCATTTAAGAAGGAAACAGATTTAAAACCGGGCATAAAAAATATTTCAAAAGTAAAAATTTTTGAAATATTTAAAATATCCGGCAACTGGGCTTTTGAAACAGCACTAATGATATCTTTTATAAAAAAACAGAACATAAAAAAAATTTTAAAGATGGAAGATGAATTTATGAAACTAAAAAAGAAAAATCTTTTAAACGGCAATGAGGTACAGAAGATTTTGAATGTTAAGCCAGGAGCATATATTGGCAAAATCCTGTCTGCTTTAAAGGACGAACAGATCAAAGGCCGTGTAAAATCAAGGCCTGAAGCGAGGAGATGGATATTAGCTAATTATACATAATATATCTTATCGGACATTGGCACATTTGCCCTTATGTTAAAACAATGTTACTTATATATAATGCCCTGCCTAAAGAGTGGCTTCTGGTATGGATTTTCCAGAGATTGCATAATAATTAAGCACATATAATTTCTTTAATAAACAACGGGTTAGTTATGCTGGGATTAGTATCTATAGCGGTTCGCTTAT
>VAPB010353713.1_pt1 | contig 50563 bp, 68 predicted proteins | sample 3395101 | NCBI WGS metagenome assembly VAPB01 (sample SAMN08290433, study PRJNA428436) | hydrothermal vent metagenome | isolation source: Deep-sea hydrothermal vent chimney | place: Indian Ocean: Southwest Indian Ridge | reverse complement strand
TTCCGTATGGGGTTCCGTATGGGACTCCGTGTGGAACTCCGTGGGGGCGTACATAGGTGGTCTATTCCCTAGCATCAAGAGCTGGAAGTACATTTCTGATAGTGATCCCTGGAGTCCCCTGTTGAGATTGTGGTGTGCAGGATACCTACCATCATTTGATGGGCAGACGTGGAGACTGCATGTTGGGCCCCAGGCTTCAATCTATCTGAAGTGTTTGCAGGAAGAACTACCAAGTAAAAGGGGAACTACTGATGGAAGTGTGCAGTGAAAATCACGAGGAGATAGTGTTCCACGGAATTCGTAGGTGTCCAGTGTGTGATCTTGTGGAGGAACTGCAAGAAACGATACGGGATCTTCACCTAGAAATAGGGGGACTCGAACGAGAACTGCATGAGGCTGGAGAACTGTAGAAAGAGACTTGGCAATCCCAATTTACGCTCCTAGACAGGAGTAGGTAGGACTATGAGTAAGACTGGAAAGGTTGGTGTGTATGAGGAAACAACGGTACTGTAACCATTGTCAAGGTCCCCTAATACTACAAGGTAGCCTGGGAAGGACAGATCATTATCGATGTCGAGATTGCGGACTGTGCTGGTCCCGTCTACGACGCAAACGGAAAAAACTTGCACTATACGCTTGACGACGGGCCGATCGATTCGTATAGTGGAATTGATGCCGAATGATATGATATTGTGGTTGGCGGGTGTCGCCGATGTTGTTTGGCTGGGCATTGTACTTGGAGGGTTAGACAATGGAGAAAGAACAAACGAACCAGACGAACCAGACGAACCAGACGAACGGGACAGTACAGGGGAAGTATGGGCCACAGAACATAAGGGTCTCAATGGACGGAGATGATTTGATCCTCCGAATCGACACGACCGCGATCATTGGCCGTAAGGGTGAACTAAAGGACCCAGAACGGAAGGGCGATGACGAGTATGCTAACAACCCCAAGAACACTCGCAAACGGGACCTGATCGCCACAAGCAACGGGTTCATGCGTAATGGTGTGGTCAGTATCTCGCTGAATGTTCTCAGTTAGGCGTCAACGGCAAGGTCTGGGGGGTGTGGACGGAGATCACGTTCCGCCCCCCATTCCTGTTGTGAAGGGAGAACGTATAATGTACAATTTTGCTGGGCCGCTGAGCCCGCTGCAACAATTAGCATACCGCTTGACATATGATGTCATACCGGCCACCGCCGCCGCCCGGCGTGATCGTAAGCCCTTAGCGTTTGGACCGACATCAGCTGCACGTGTGCTTGCTCACGCTAAGTTGACGTTTGATCGGTGCGGACCCGATGCACGCGGCAACCATCTAAGGATTGAACCTCCAAAATGGAATGACGGTACGGAGGCCATATCACGCATGGCATGGGAGGACGCTCTGGATATGTTGGTCAAATTGTACACGGTACACTACGTGTGTCCAGAGTGTGACTCCGTGCGAGATGGGATTGGCAAACCGTGCGTGTCGTGTGGATTCAACGACAGCCAACCGAAACCAGTAAGTAAAGCCTGGGGAGAAGCCATCCAGCATGCACGGGAGCAGGTGCAAGAGCCGATTGAATTAGCTCCAAATTCAGCCTGTGCAGCCTGTCAAGACGTGTGGTGCATTGACCCATCGGCTTGCGACGAGTGTCCGATGCTGAAGCGGTTCAACGAAGCAACTGGACGATGCGACCAGTGTGGCGCTCCGTGCGGCCCACGTTCTCGCTGGTGTGGTGCATGTCAAGCGGACGTGTGATAATGCAGCACGTGCGGGACGGGCTTCGGTTGCTGTTCTGGGCAACACTTGTCACAATGGCATTGTGGGTAGGATGAATCATGTTGATCGTTGTGTCCGTAGTGTTGGCTATGTTGTGGTTGACGAGTGTAGTCGTCGCCGTGGCATGCGTTGTGCTGTTGAGCGATCACAGCCAACGGGCCAAAGACGCTACAAAAGCGGACGTTAGTCGAATCGAGGATTATCGAAAGGAAGATTGAGATATGGGACGTGTGCAAGACATTCGGATCGAAAGCTATGACGACGCTGTGGGGCAACTCAAAGGTAAGAACGAACGCAGACTGTGCCATAATACCCGGCTCGTGCAACTTCAGCGGATCAGGGACGCATCAGAGGTGCCCGTGTGCGTTCGGTTTCATGCAACGGATATTGTGGCATACTACCGTGACGGAATGGTCATGTTGGACAGTGGGGGATACCGGACCGTTACTACAAAGCGGCGGATCAATCGATGCCTTCCGGTCGGGTATTCACTGTATCAGGAACGCAAGGTGTGGAAGCTACATCGTGAGGGCAACAGAGAGCGAACGACGAGTGTTAGGCCATACGAAGACCTGATGACGTTACATGGTGTCCCCAGCGTGCTACCGGAGTTAGATCTCCATGTGTAGGACAGAAACGATAAACGACCAACCGCCTAACTTCCGAACCAAAGACGGTCGCTTGTTCCTAGTGCGTTGCTACTCATGCAAAGAGGGCAGCGGTCGCGAAAACTGGGCTCCGGGAGTTGCTACTGGTCAGTGTGCGTGGTGTGGGTGGAAGGATAAACCAGCCGACGACGTACCCGATTCCGATTGATTCCAGAGAGCAGAGACAAGGCACCGCGCCTTTGCCCTGTCTCTGCTGACTAGTCCTCAGTCATACCTTGAACGTATGCGGACGCTTCAGCCTTCCCAGTTTTCGGGTACGTCGCCGTTGGCGAGATAGAGCAGGCAATCCGTGCAGATTTCCATGTGGTGAAGGGGTTGACCTATAACGCTGCCCTTGCTGTCAGGGATAGTGAAGTGAGCATCATGGCGGTCGCCTGACATGGATGAGCCACAGCAATCGCACGGTGACTTAGAGAAATGGGGTTCGTCCGTTAGGTTGCCAAGTCCATAGTCTTCGTCTAGCGCCTCTTGAGTGTCATATCCGTATGTGTTCAAGCATAGGCCACAGCCAGAACAAATGCCTGTCGATATGGCTTCGCGGCCGTCCATACGGTGGGCGATCGCATCGGTGAATTCGCTCATTGATTTGTCCTCCAGTGTTGATTATCGTGAATACTCATTACAATCCATCTTGGCTAATCGGTAGGACCATATGCGGACTCGATTTCTGTGTTGCAGTTTTCACAGACGATCGGTTCGCCTTCCCAGTGGACGCCGCTGGCGACGATACGCCATTGTGAGTCATCCGGGCAGTCAGGGTCGAGGTTCCGACACTCGTTGAGGTTTGCACACGCTGAGCACATGACTCCGTTGTCAGCCGCGAGATAGTATATCGGGTATCCTCCAGGCCATGCATGGGCCGGGTAGGTTCCGCCAGAGTCTCGTCTGAGTGTTTTCGGGATTGTTTCATTGCTGAGCATCGCTTCAGTCTCCTTGCCAGTATTGGCTATGTTGAGTGTAGCATTCGACTAGGACCGAGTCAAGGGGAATGTGCCTTGTCTTTGTGAAGTTGGGATGTTAGCCCATATCTTCCGCTTGTCGACCGGCTTCCATGTCTGCTAGATCAGCCCCACTACGTCGACCGATGGATCGCCGACGATGAATGTCGTCACGTTCCTCGGTCGATAGGGCTGCACGGATTGCAGTGTCCTCGGACATGCCTTGAATCATAAGTTCATCGACCGATCGACGTTGGCGGTCATTGAGATAGTCATATTCACTTGTCATCAGTCTAACCTCCAAGCCACTATTGGCTAGTCTAACCGTAGCATGTCTTTGCAGCATTGTCAAGGGGATTGTGGTTGCTCCCGATGACGGTGTACTGTTGCTGTCGTATGTTCCATCGGGCGGGTTGAACTACTGTTGAGTTGTACCGGTTGTAGGGGTTGTGACGATTAGGTAAGATGGGTAAGATGTGATGATTGTGACGGTTGTGGGAGTTGGTGGGATTGTAATGATTGCGATGGTTGGGAGGTGAGTGTGTGGGGGGTCTGGATAATGTGGGTGAGTGTGGCCCCCCACATGTGGTCAAGATAACCACACCTCCACCCACACTTCACTCCATCCGTTGGCATAAAGGGACACACGCTATCCCCCAGTACAAACGTCGACACCCCCGCCATAACCTCAGTCTTTAGCCCGATAGCAGAGACAGGGGCGAAGGGTCGTGCTGGTTGTGTGGGTTAGAGCAGCCGATAACCGGCCCCCTGTCGGCCCCCAGAGAGTCCGATAGGGTGGGCGAATGAATGCTCCCATATTAAAACAACATTTCCCTGTTTTTGTCCTTTTCTCCCTTGACTCCACCCATTGTCTATGCTATACTGTAGACGTGAAGGCACCGAAGAGATTCCGATGGGGTCGATTGTGGACCTTGCTCCCAGGAGTAGTAATCTCCCTCATCATTGCAGCCTGTCTTGTATTACTGACCGGTTGTTGCCTTCACCGTACGAACGACTTTTGCCCTGTGGCATGGAACCGAACACATGAAGCGCCACCTACGAATTAAGCACGTTCGACAACCACCCATCTGGGTAACATTCCTGAGCACGGTGATATTGCTCACCGTCATCGTCGTCCTAATATGTGCACCGTCCGGTGGCTGTGCATCTGTAGTCAGCATTTTTTGAGGAGCAACACAATGGACACGTTCTCGAAGTGTATTCTGGTATCAATTTTCGTAGGTCTTGTAGTCTTACTCACCTTCACCGCAGGATGCAACCCTTACGACGTCGTCAGTGAAGTACCAGCCGTTCCAACCTCTTTCTGGAGCCCTTAACATGAACTCTCACGATAAAGTCAGCCTTGCTTCACTCATTGGTGTGATGAGCGTTATCGCTCTCATCGTGTGTACGGCAGGATGCGATGTCTATAGCATCCTTCCTGTCCCACGTGGCGACAACACCGAGTCCCAAGTCTGCGTCAATTGGATGCCCGGCTCTGCCGTGAGCGATCAGTATTCCGGCTTCGAGGTGTGTGGTGATCCATCCGATTAAGCAGAGGCAAGGCTGATGGCGACTGCCGCAAACAAGAGATCCAAGGCTCCAGACAAACGTCCAGCTCGTGCTCGATACTGGTCAACGGGACAGCTTCGCAAGAACAAGGTTCACAATCTTGTCCGATGCTGTGGCATGACTCCTGAAGCTGCGGAGAAGTTGTGGAGTGAGTCCCGTAGAGGTCGAATGAGATGATCCCTTTTCAACAACCACATGCCTCCGCTCGAAAGGATGGGAAATACGTCCTACACGAGACGTATCATTACTGGTGTGAGGAAGGACCAGGTGTTGGTTCGGGATGGGCGCTCAGAATCCTAAAAGGGTTCATCTGGGACGGGGCATCAATCCCACGGGTCTTCTGGACGATGTCCGGAATACGACCGGGTGGACGCATGGTTGGACCGTCTCTGGTCCACGACTACCTGTACCGTGGTATTGGTGGAGAAATTGCAGGAGACTACACTCGAAAAGAGGCAGACCAGTTATTCCGACACTTGATGTTGGAAGCTGGAATGGGTAAGATGCGAGCACGATGGGCTTATCAGGCCGTACGACTATTCGGCCGATGGGCCTGGAAAGGAAAGTAACATGCCAACGTACAGGAACATGGGAGAACGTGGTGGACTACGTCCAGCGACTCCTCCCGATTCAGCTACTGGACAAGACGGTGGAATGAAGCGAGGACCCCTGTCCATCTTGACGACTCTGTCAGGACAGTACGCTCAAGGTCTAGCAGCCCGCAAGAAGAAAAAGCGCCTGGCCAGTTCCTCTCCGAACTTGGCGGGTGCAGCAATTGATGGTGCACAGAAACCTGTGTAAGTTGAAAGTAGACTGCAATGCCTAGTAGTATGAGTAGTGCTCCAAGTGGGGGTGGAGATGGAGGTAGTAATATGGCTGGTGGTAGTGCTGTTGGTGGAATCGTTGGTGCGGTAGTCGGCGCTGGTATGTCCATCGCTGAGATGAATGCTAAGAAGAAAGCAGACCGACGTGCTGAACAGCGTCCTCGTCGTCGTCGTCTTGCTGCTGTACAAGAAGGTCTTCAACGAAGACATGATCGTAGTCAAGCCATGATGGCAGCTCTAGCCCAGGCCCATATGGACTATGCGAGGTTGTTCTAATGCCCTACAACGAGAAGAAAAAGAAGAAGACAGTATCAACGGCAGCCCTGCCTCGACGGAAGGGAATCTCTAAGACATCACCCCCAAAAGCCCCAATGAGTGGAGCAGCTCTAGCCTCCAAGACGTACACACCGGAGAGGGCTCAACGGGAACTCACATCTAGTATCGCAGCGGCTGCAAAGGCAATGCCATCCGGGCGATACACAGGAATCCTCAAGTCTGCACTGGCAGGATACGCTGCGGGTTCAGAGATCGGTGCATCCATCAGTCGGTATCGTGCCAGCAAGAAGGCAAAGAAAGCTGGCAATAAGTCACAAGGTACGGTTTCAGACGAAGCCACGAAGCAGATGTCACGAGCCCACAAGAAGGACCCCACTAACACTAGGAGAGTCTAAGATGCAGAACACACCCTTTGTTCCCTACCCGACAATGTTCAAGTTGTCACCAGAGGCCATTGTCCGAATCGGTCAAGACGCAGACGCCCCACCGAAAGTCATCCAGATCATCTGTGTAGACTGTCGGACACTATTTCCCTTAACGAGTCTATTCACAGAGGACCTCAAGGAATCATACTGCCCATGTTGCCATGTTACTGCTGAGGACTTCTGGTCAAAGAGAGCCCATAAACGACTTCCATGAGGAACAAACTAACCATGCCTGCATCTGACATGATCTCTGAACTCAAGCGTCAACGCCAGACTGCCTCAGTAAAGCGTGCAAACCTTGCTGGTGACGTAGCAACTGGAACCATCACGAAGAAGGAAGCTGCCCGTCGCCGTCCACTGTACGACAAGGTCATCGAACGAGCAGACAAGATCCTCGGACCACGCAAGAAAGAGTCTTCACCCAAGACTACATCCACCAAAAAGAAACCGGGTGCGTTTTCTAGGGAAGCCGCTAAGCAGAGACAAGACAAGTTGGGTCGAATGGCTCCTGGAATCAGTGGCATCTTGAACATGGAAGAGATCGCCAAACGTGGACGGGAAAACAAGGCAGGACAGTAATGCCGATGTCGGTCGGATCATCTCAGGAAACGATCTCTGCCAGCATTGCAGACACCATCGAAAATCCATCGCTCAGAAAGACCAAAAAGAAACGTCGAAAAGTAAAAACCATAAGCCATGCAGCGATGAAAAAGAGGAAGTAGAGTACATCACATGGTGGGCACGGTCGCCGAACTTTGATGGAGGCTACAATTACGAATTCGGCCTTGACGCCCGACCGAAGAAATCATAAGATGTGGGAGGAGACACATGCCAAAAGTATCTGCAAAACGAGCCGCTCATCTGTACAAACTCAAAAAAGCACTGGTAGAAAAACAAGGTTGTCTTGAGTGTACGGCTGGCCAAGTCCCCGAGGGATTTGAGCAGTTCTGGAATGATCCAGTGCCCTACAATCCACGGTCTTACACTCTTGATGGGGACTTGGCGAATGGTCCGTGCAATGTGCACTGCCGACGCTGCAACGCACGTCGACACTTTCAGAGGTAGCCATGCCAAAGAAAGAAGACAACACCCGTGAACTCCTCCTCAAACTATTCACTCGTCTCTGGGACCTCCCTCCTTGGCCACTCAAATACTGGCGTGGGGACTTCTGGCAATGGGTAGGTACTTCATACCGCAGCATCACTGAGAACGACATGGGATCACTCCTACAGGGTGCCATGGTCGAAATGAACAACCCCATTGATCCTAGTCAAGTCAAGCGCCTCATCGAGGTAGCCAAGTGGGAAACGTCCGTACCAGACTTTGAAGCCATGCCAGTCCGCATGGACCCAGACTACTCAGACCGATATCAGCCCAACCTGAACCGCTTTGCCTTCTCCAACGGTGTCCTACACCTGGACATACTTCCGAAGAATTCGGGGCCTGTCCTATACCATCACAGTCCACTCTGGTTCTCGGACCAATGCGTAGATTTTCCGTATAGTTCTACCGTCACTTGTCCACATTGGACGGCATTTCTATCCCAAGCCCTCCCGGATGAGGACCTCCGTAGGTTGCTACAGATGTGGTTCGGGTACGTCCTCACCTATGATATGTCTCATCAGAAGTTCCTCCTCATCTATGGCCCGGCAGCTACAGGGAAATCCGTCACTGCAAACATTCTCGGAAAGCTGGTTGGTGAATCAGGAGTCACGGCTGTACCCTTGAAAGCATTCGGCTCCTCATTTTCATTGTACCAGACACTTGGAAAGCGGGTGAACATTGACCCAGACATGTCTGAGATGGATAAGGTCGATGAAGGTACACTGAAGGCTTACGTCGGGGGGGACCTCATCCTCATGGAGAGGAAGTACCGGGACCCCGTCACTATCCGTCCTACAGCCAAACTCGTGTTCTGTACCAATGACCTCCCCATCATCTCAGACAAGTCCAATGCTACCTGGCGTCGGATGCTCCTAATTCCTTTCACCAACGTAGTCCCCCCAGAGGCCCAGAACCGCAACTTATTCAAGGAACTCTGTAAAGAGCTGCCGGGTATCTGGAACTGGGCATTCGAGGGGTACAAGATGCTCCAGACAGCAAAAGGTTTCCCAGAGCCACAGATAGTGAAGGATGCAATTGTCAGTTACAAAACTGAAGTGAGTCCTGTACGTCAGTGGCTTGAAGAACAATGCACAGTAGGGGTAGACCACACTCTAAAATGTGAATCTGCCTACACCATGTTCATCGCGTGGGCAGAGACAAGGGGGTACAAGCCACCTTCCCAGCGGTCCTTCGGAAGGTCCCTCGCTTCAGCTAACGGGCACAACATTATCAGACGTCGTAAACGGGCAGGTCGAAAATTCCAGTATTACTATGACGGACTCTTTGTTGAGCCGGAAAGTGCTCATTAGAAGGGGCACAAAACCTACACAGGCACACGAAATGAGAACGGTCCAAAATCAACGCTGCCGACGTAAGGACAGCTACAATTATCGGAAGTGTTCCTATTGTTCCCCTTTCTTTTCTCTTAAAATATATATATATATATATAAGTGTATAAGAGAGTTTTTGGCGTTAAGGGGCACACAATCAAAGGGGCACAAGGCATGAAATCATGGTCGACAAGAAGCGATTCAAGATCGGAGCCTCGGCGTCCTATGTTCAGATCAGAGAGATCGCTCGGCTTATGGGTACTGAAACCAGACACGCTCAAGCCCTCTGTACTTACCTCAAGGTTCCTATGCTCAGTTTCCCAGGACAAGCAGAACACTACATCCTCGTCTATGCTCTTGAATCAGCCTTGTTCAGCATCGGTTTACCAAAAACAGTACAGGATGATCCGGTCCTGTCTCGTGCGCATCAAGAGCTGGCTGCTATCACGTATGGGGTTCTCACAAAGGAAGCACTCAAGGAACGGGTTTCTCTAATCATCAAGTCCTTGACAAATGCTACCAAAGAGGGTAAAATGAAGAGGCCAAGATCATCCTGGAAAAAGTGGTCCGGACGACACCCCAATGGATAATGAAATCGTTAGGTCAGTCGATCCCGATCGCGTAGGTCCCACCTCACGCCTCATGGAGTTCTTCTCACCAGGGGCCATCGCCGAGGCCATGGAGGACGCTGAGTGGACTTCAGCCGAGATGATCGAGCAGCTTGCAGGGATCGCCCGTGACGCGGCCAACAACTCGTCTCGGGAGCGCATGGCTGCCATGAAGATGCTATCAGACCAGGGTCGTGAAGCCCTGTCTCTGCACGGGGTGATACGGAACATCACGACAGAAGCTGTCGCAGAACGAGACGGTGTCAAGACGACGCTCACAGCCGAGGGACTCAAGCTACTGGAAGCCGGGTCCGCACGAACTATGTCAACTCTGGAGTTACTGGCAGCGAGTCAGAACACTTCCAAGATCATTGACGTAGAACCTTTGGAGGAGTCACATGAACGAGGAGATGTGGAGAGCCATGGCCCTGACGGGGCCAGTCCAGACTTCAGTACCAATCCCGAATCAGGGGGGGACAGTAGTGATAGATCAGGTGCCAGACGACGAGATAGCAATCACTGCATCAAGTCTGGGGAAGTCGCATCATTACATGGCTCAGAACGGCCCGACCAGACCAGTACAGCATCGGGTCCGAAAGACGATGACGAGAGTTCAACTAGAGGAGCAGAAGATGAACGAATCAGCCGGACTTCCATCCAACCTGGAGGAAGCCAGTCGAGTACGCAGCCTGGAGGGTCAGGTGGCCAACATCAACAGCAACATCGAGAAGCTGGCCGGTGTCATGGGACAATTCATGCAGAGACAGGGCGGCGCACCCCATACACCCCAGGCGAGGCACGTCGAGCCGCCACTAGAGCAGCAGAGACAGGGCCGGAGCAGTGTGGTAGCCAGCCCAGCGATGGAGACACCCGCCCACCAGATGGGGCCAGTGACAACGCCACCCCCACCACCTATCCCTCATCCGATGGATGATATACCTCTTTATCCAATGAGTCCTCCAACATCACCTGGTGCTCGACCCATACGTGACCTGCCTATGCCTCCGCGACTACCAGGCAATCCAATGTACCCAGTGACAACTACCAGTTCGGGGAGTGATGTCACTGTTGTTCCTCCACTCTCAATGGGTCCTGTTGGGAGTCCGTCTGGTGGTCATCCTGGAGACGTCACGCCGCCGCCTCATTTTGGTGATATTAGTAATGCTCCTAGTCCTACGTCGTGTCCGTACTCGGATGAGGAACTTCGAGGTATACTCCCTGAGGAGTTCCGTCCAGATGCTCCTCCGGAACCTGTACAACTTTCGGAGGAGGCTCTCCACAAAGCATTTGACCAATTGGAGCCAGTGCATACACCTCTTGGGGATGAGATCCGTGAGATCCTCGACGAGGCTGCGGCTGAGAGTCAGGAGGATTTGGAGACTCATCAGATCCTGACCCAGCAAGTGCAGGAGTGGCTCCGTACGAAGGACCCCTACAAGTTCTTCCGGAAGTTCCTGGCGGGTACGTGCAACAAGAACCTGGCTCTGGACACTTGGCCTCAGCCAATGGTGGAGTCCTTCAATGCTCGATTCTATCCAATGGTGTCGGATGGGATCTTTGTGTCTGAAATCTGTAAGAAGATCCGGACGTTCCAGAATGGACACCTTGTGGCTCCTCATGTAGCTGGAGCATTCGTTACTGTGTGTGCGGGAATCTTGTCATTCTCGCTTGCTGAAGTGTGATGCCAATTGTATTCCCAAGAACGTCTAGGTTTTGGCCACTACCAGACGACTACCCTTCACTGACCGGTGAGGGGCAGCGTCTGGCTCGGGTGAATGCTGTGTGCTTGCGCGGCCGTCCCGAGTTGGAGGTAGCCTCCTGGTCATTCTTTCGGGAATACTATCTTTTCCCGACCCCGGTGGGCATGTGGTACAAGCATGGCACAGTGACTTCACCGGTCATGCACGCGAAGTGGGTCTTCGGGTGGGAAGGGAACCAACTGTCTGTGACTGCTGCTCCACGTTCGGCTGCGAAGTCTACTCTTATCAAAGAGAACATCCTTCGTAAAGTCGTGTCTCGTGACTACTGGGAGTCGGTCTTGTTCTTGGCGAAGCAGGACTTCATCACCATAGCCTTTGACGACTTCATGGTTCAAATAGAGAACAACGAACGTCTTGTGGAGGACTTCGGAGCACTTAAGCCCTCCCGCAATCAGGGGATCTGGAATCACAGTCAGCTCAAGCTGCGAAATGGTTCCATGATTACTGGCATGCCTATCACTGGGGCATCTCTGGGAAAGCGGCCACATGAAATCTACTTCGACGATGTAGAGAAGTCGGAGGATCTCGTACAGTCTCCCGCTGAGACCATCAAGCAGTTTCAGGCATTCTTCTTCCAGACAGTCTTTCCCATGGCCGACAATCTGGAGGTCAAGATTCGCATAGTCGGTACCCTCCTGTCTCGACGTACCTTCATCTACTGGCTCCACACTTCCGACGACCCGCGACTGGTGCACTGGAAGCGTCTCTTCCACGCAGTCAACTTTGTAGATGAGGATGGGGTGGAGCATGAAGAGTGGCCGGAGAAGATGGGGAAAGCGTGGCAGATCAAGCAGAAGCAGCGTATGGGAGACGCAGCCTTCTCTGCTCAGTACCTGAACAATCCTGTCACTGAAGCCGAACGCATCCTACGCATCCATCCGGAGCTGAACACGTATTGGTTGGAGAATCTTGATGACGCCACCTACGTTGACCCTCTCAATTCGGGAGCCACAATGGTCTCACACCAGCTCGCTGGATGGGACACGACTCTGTCGGATGATCCCGTAGCGGTACCCCAGCAGATTACTCGCCCCCTATCCGAAGTCGTCGGTAAGATGCGACGGTTCATCACGATTGACTGGGCACCTACCGTTTCGGAGACTTCGGACTTCTCATGCATCCACGTAATGGGGGTCGAGAACTCGGATGTTTACCGGGACACGTTGTGGTCCTTGGACCTGTGGCTCGGGAAGGCGCCCTCGGAGGAGATCGTACGCCGGGCCTATATGATGGCTCTCAAGTGGCAAGTACCTTTGGTGGCCGTGGAAGCCTACCCGGTCCAGATGGAGTTTGCCGAGCGTCTACGTCACGACCTACCATCCATGTACGGGCAGGGGCAGGTACCGTGTCGCGTGCTGGAGGTCAAGTTCCCGAGCCACTACTCGAAGCCGGACAAGATTTCCGGACTGCACTGGCGGTTCAAGCAGTTCCGCCTGAAGCTGCCATTGGATCGATCTAGGGAACAGCCCTACAGTGAACTGTTCTATCAAATTGAGAACTTCACAGAGGACCTTGCCCTGCTGCGGCATGATGATGCCATTGACACGTTGGCGATGCACCTCTGCATTGGAAAGTCTACTGCTCCCGTGGGACCCGACGAACATCAATTCAAATCTTCGATCGAAATGTTACGAGATGGAAAGTATGAATATGAATCGGGGATTGGTGTCCTATCAGGAATGAACGCCAGCGAAATCCCCAACGACGTTCTCGATGACATGCTCCATCGAAAGTGGGAAGACGCAGAGATTGAGGAGACACTCGACTGGGCGAACTATCAGTAAGTTAGCCCTGTCTCTGCAAAATGGAAAAAGGGAGAACTATGTCACACATGAAGAATATTTACACGCAGATAACCGAGACCTTGTCGTCGGTCGACGCTCGGTTGGATTCTGTGGACACACGACTGGATCAGTTGGTTCATCTTATGCAAGACATGGTGAAGATGGAAAAGGCGATCCAGGACTTGGAGAAGAAGATCGACCAGCAGGTAGGTCGTGTGATGGATCGTGTAGTTGAGATGGCCATGGTGAAGACGGGTGATGCGAATGCGGCCGTCATGCACCGGGCACAGACTCGACTTGATCGGGCCCATGGTTTTGATAAGGCTGCATGGGAGGGTCAGGGTCCTGCGGCAGAGCCTGAAGGTGAGGCGCAGTGGCCACCTCCTGGGTGTGATTCGATGGAGATCAAATAGTGACTGATGTGGAACTAGGTTGGACTGCGGGGATCATTGATGGTGAAGGGTCCATTGAAGTGAGTGGGAACCACCAGGTTTATGTCGCTGTGTCCAGTATTGACAGGTGTATCACACAGAAACTGCAAGTGTTGTGGTCTGGTTCAGAATGGTCCTTGGGTCGAAAGACTACGATTGGAAATGCCATATACCGTTGGCAGTTGACCGGGAAGAAGGTCATCTTGCTTCTTCAAACAGTTCTGCCTCATTTGGTTTTGAAGGGGCAGGATGCAGAGATTGCTATTGCTTTTGCACAGACTTTGGGAAAGAACGGAAGACCGGTACCCTCTGCAACACGGGAGCAGAGGGATCAGTGGATTCTGGATTTGAGGGAGGGACGGAGGGTGCGTCATGCGACTTGAGTTACCATCTAGTAAAAGTCCGCAGGGTGAAAGAGATTTAGTTGATGCACTAGATAGAGAGTTGCAACCTGCGGAAATGGAGATGTGTGTTCACAGTACGCAGTGGAAAATAATCGATGCGTACTTGGCGGGCATCCGTCGGTTCCGGGTTATGGACAGGTGGTCTGGCAATGTGGCGGTTGCTTGGGAGAACAACAAGGGAGAGTTGGACTTCCGGTTCGAGGAGATCACGCGGCAGTACCTGACCGAGATGGGTCGGTACATGAAGATGGACATTAGTCCTGTGGGTGCCAAGAAGGGGGAGTCTCTTGACTCGCTCCGAAAGGCTGCTATCGGAAATGCTACCTTGGGTGCATTGTCTACAAAGATGCGGTTGGACACCCTGAAGCGCTCGGCTCTGATTCCATTCTTGAAGTACGGGACGGTCGGGATAAGCCACTATGAGACTGGTGATCCTGAAATGCCTGATCTCATTGAGGTTGTGCCAGCTCGTCAACTACGTGGGATTCCAGCATTCGTGGATGGCGCCGATAATCTATATGGCGTTGCACGGGTCCGATGGGTTCCTATGCAGTGGCTTGTTGATCGCATGTCTAATGTCTTCAAGTACAAGCTGAAGGCTGATCCGTTTGACCAGTTGCGAGCACAAGACATACCATGGGGATCAACGCCGCCGGGGCAGTCGTCGTATGATGCTCACAGTTTCTCTGGTGGTGGTATGGCTCCGGGTTCTTCCGCTTCCATGAGGCGGTCGGATCTCTTGGGGACACAGATCAGTGATCCGGGGGAGGGGGCAGATCGTAAGACTCGGTTCGGTCGACCATACGTGCAGGTGGAGGAAGTGTACCTGTACGATGATTCCCAGCAGTTTGTGTCACGTTACATTATCAAGGTTGGAGATGTGGTTCCGGTGGATGAGAACTTTGAGGAGAAGGGTCTCAAGGTTGTATGTCCTCTACATGTGGCTCGGCACACGGACATCGGGAAGATGTTCGCACGTGGGTTTGTGGCTCCACTGATTCCGTTCAATGACCAGTGTGAGCGTATGTTCAAGTCGCTGTTCAAGAACATAGCCGAGATGGATATGTTTGGAACGCTGTTCGTTTCTGATGCTATGGGCATCGACCTGAAGCGGTGGCGTACCGGGCCACGGCCGAAGGTGGAGAAGTATTCGCCTGATCCGATGGCACCACAGGCACAGCCGATGACTCTGACGCCTGCCAACTCCGGAACGATGCCAGCAAAGATTGCGGACATTGCTCTGGCTCAGATGCAGCGTTTGGCTAATCAAGGACCAGCTTATCAGGGAGAAACCAGTGGACGCATTGATTCCGCCGCCGGGCTTGGCTTCCTTTTCAATACAGGTAACATCTCGTTGGGTCTTCCGACTAATGGGATCGCTGACGCTTTCGCTGGGGCATATACAAGGATGCTCCAGGTTGCGAAGGATCGTCTGGGACCCGGAGACACGATTGTATTGGCAACTATTGACGATGCAATTGCGGGTGTCATCATTGACCCTGTCAGTGGACTCATGGAGTTGTCCGACAACCCGCTCCCGGAAGCGTGGGAAATCCTTGTCGACATCAAAGACAGAGTTCCTCGGGATCGAGAAATCAGGAAGCAAGAACTCCAAGAGCTGTATGGACAGCAGCTCGTTAGTCCAACTCGGTTCTGGATCGCAGCCCTCGAAGAAAACCTTGACTTTCCGGGAGCTGATAAAGAAGTTTGGGAGACGTGGCGTAAGGCGACTTGGCAGATTATCGTACTGTTTCGAGACGGTAAAACGCCAGGACCTTTGGTTGTTGGAGAACACACCCAAAATCCTGAGATCCAGCTCCTCGCTGTGCAACAATTTATGAATAGGATTGAGTTTGCTCTGGCCTCAAAAGAAATCCGAGAGAAGTTTGAAGCATGGAAGATCGAATTAGAAATTCTTTCGGGCAAATCCTTCCCAGCCGGTCTTCCACCTCCAGAAGACGCAGCCGCTATGGCTATGGGAGCGCAGTCACGCGGTGGAGTACCAGGAGCTGGAATTCCACCGGGAATGGCACAAGGTGTGGGGACGATGTGATTCTATGTAGTCTAGAGACTACATAGAAAGTAGAAATTACAGGAGAAAAGAAGATGACTGACCAAATTACTGGCGGACAGACAGATGGTACTTCCCAGGCATATCCAATACTTCCGGATGCGGGAAGTAATGAATCTGTGACCAATATCCCGGCCACAAATGTTCCTCCGGGAATGGCCATGAATCCCGGACCTGCACATGAGCGGGCTGGCGCAACTCTCAATGTACATGGGCAGAAGGTGCCTCTGAGCTACGAGCAGCTCGTGACAGCCGCACAGAAGGGCCTTGCAGCCGATGCCAACTTCCAAGCTGCATCAGAGACATCTAGGAAGGCAGCATCAGCGATCGAGTTCCAGGAAGACATGCGTTTGGTGGCCGAGAGTGGGGATGCTGACGCCTTCCGCCGCGCCGGGGCTTCACTCGGGATTCCGGGCGACAAGGTGGAGGAGTCCATTCGGCTCATTGATGAGCAGTATGGGGATGGTGACGGTACTCCAGATGAGAATCGAGTGTTTGATGGGGACACCTCTCGTCGTGGGCAAGGACGAACGCCAGAACAGTGGGCACAAGAGTTGGCCCAAGTTAAATCGTCCCTTGAGAATAGGCAGATAGGCTTTGAACAAGTCTCTCCGGACCTCCAGACTGCACTTATTCATGTTGAGCAGGAAAGAATCTCACGAATAGTTGAGAAATCTCTTGACTCGGACGATGTTTTGCGCTACTATATAGCGAACTACGATGAGAAAGGCAAGGATGCTATTCGTGGTATGATCGATGACAAGATCAGAGGGCGACTGGATGCCGCTGATGGTCAGTTCGGTGACGGCAAGCAGATCATGCAAGAGATCATCCCAGAAGTGAGGGCTCTTGTGGAAGCGATCGGCACGCCGGAACGCTCTACACCCCAGATGGGACTAGGGCCAGCACCGGGCAGCCAAGGGCCTGCTGTCTACCCAACGAAACCGCCCGATCATGTGAGTTCCACGGACGCCGGGTTCGAGGAACACATTGTGGAGGCGCTCGCTCACAACATTCACAAGGCGAGCACTGGTTGAGAACTGGGTAGTTTTTCTTACTGGCAGGACTGACAAATGGCGAGCATTAGTGACGGAATTCAGCTCACTCTTGAGCAGAAGATTGTACCGACGATTTTTGAGTCCTTGTGGGAACTCGACCCCATCTATCCTATGATGGCTCGGTCCAGTACCAACGTCGTTAGGAATCGTGGTATCGGTCGTGGCTGGAACGTCCTGAAGACGTGGGTGTCCGGAGTTGCTGGTGGTGCGAAGTTTACGAGTCCGGTCGGCGGAAACGTCGTATCGGGTACGAACAACTTCACCATGTACGACACGCCACAGAGTTTCCAGGCTGTTGATGAGGTCACGGCTCCAGCGTTCATTCAGACCACCCTTCAGCTCATCGAACACCGTGGTAACTTCTACCTCCCCCATCAGATCATGCGGGCGGATCGTCTCAATGCAAGCATTGGGTCTGTCGTCGCACAGAACCTGAAGGGGGTAGGAACGCTCCTGGCTCAACAGGAAGCGGCTGTCTTCTATTCGACTGATACGACCACGTTTGCTCTGGGTGACCTGGGTGACACGTCAGGCAACGTAGCCAACAAGTCGGCCGACACGGCTGCGGTTGAGGTGGACCTGAGTGGAACGAATGCGTCTGGACGAGTTCACCGATTCCGTCAAGGTATGCTAGTTGACCTCTATGATTCAACTGGTGTTACACACCGGAACTCATCCTTCTACGTTGCCGTTGACAATGTCGATCCTCTCGACAACAAGATCACTCTTCGTAGAGTGGATGGTGGGACGTTCCAGACTGATACGGTTCTCGGTGGCGGAATCACCTATGCTGGGGCTGGGGGTGACAATGATGTCATCGTGATTAAGGATTCCGTGGGGGTGGCTCCCAACTCCCTAGAGTCGTGGATTGCTGATGGTACGACCAACACCGAATTCTTCGGTATTGCCGTTGCGGACTTTGGTCAGTTCCGATCATACCGCCCTTCCGACATCAATGCAGCCCTCACGGAGAGCACTCTGAACCGGCACTTCGCCATGTTCTATGAGTCCTTCCCGGGCAAGAAGATGGATGCAGCCATTACGACGATGGGTGTTCTGATCGGGTTCATTGACAACCTTGACACTTACAATGCTGCTGTTGCAGACCAGCCCGGTCGGTTCCGCTACGACCGGAACGGTAAGGCATTGGACGTGGATGCCGGGTGGGAAGCGTTCCGGTACAGGTTCGCGTCCCGACCGTGTGAAATCTACACCTCCACGTATGCCAACAGTGGTACATTCTATGCCGGGAAACTCAAGAACGGTGGGATCACTCGGTATGTTCCTCCATCCATACCAGGTGCAAAGGTCGATGCTCGCTTCGGTACCGAGGTTGAGTTCATCGCACCCCTCGGCGGTTCCGGCGGGTACCAGGGCATCTTCAAGCATGCACACGGCGGGTCCGGTGCTACAACGGACTTCCTTGAGGCTCCATTCGTGCGTCAATGGAATTGTATGCCAATTCAACCGAATTTTATGCGTTTGGGCGGAATTACAGAGGTGCTGGGCTAGGCTGGGACTGTGAAAAGTACACCCAAAACGTATGAGTTGAAACGTCAGAGAGGCCCATCGAAGCCTTATGTCTTCCCGGGACTCTCTGACTTCGACAAAGGCTACATTGCTGGTCTCCTCGACGGCGAAGGGTGTATTCACACTAGAACCGATACGAAGAAAGGCGGACATTTCCCGTGGACACGAGGCCGAATAGTGATCTCCAATACCGACCGTGATGTACTTCAATACGTCATGGACACGTTAAAGATAGGAACCATTGTTGAATCAAGCAACAGTCTGAAAAGGGGCAATAAGCTGTGCTTCCAATGGACGGTCCAGAATATACCCGGGGCTTTTGGTGTGGCCTGTGAATTCATTGGGGTCTTGCGGATCAAGAAGCAGGCTGCGGAGCGGCTCATCCGAGCTCTGACCAGTCGTGTGAAGATGACCAAACTCCGCATCGCTCATGTTGGGTAAGTTGAGATTCTAATCAAACTCCTCCCTCAAGGGCCGGTCGACTCAGGTGTGGTCGGTCGGCCCGCTTTTTATAGGGGGTAGAGACAAGGGAGGGCAAAGATGTCAGTGACAGTTTTGAATCCACAAGTGCACTGGGTTGCAGAGACACAGGCTGCGAAGTTCTTTCGTCGTCATCTCCGGGACCAGGACATCCTCACATTCTGGACGGCAGAGACAGGGCAGTGGGTTCTGGCCATGTGGCTGGATAAGCGTGCCAAGGTCGTCGAGGAGTTTGAGGATCTGGGTCCCAACATGGAGGCTATCACGGACGATTTCGTGAACATGATCGTGTCATGCTATGGCCCGGTGGACCTACAGAGGACAAAAAGGACACTGCTTATGAGGAGCAAGGATCGAGTCCAGAAACAATCGGAGGACATTCTGGAGGACCAGGAGCGGTGGGATTGGTTGAAGAAGAAGACAGCGCACCTAACACCGATCCCCTACACGGTCGGTTGCCCTGTCTCTGCCTAATGAAAAAAGTGAAACTCAGGAGGAAGAAACCAGTGAATCTAGTTCCCATCAAAGTGAAGATTGGTCTGCGGCCTAATGGTCATGCGGACCATCCGGACTGGTCCAAGTTACCACTGGCTCAGACGGAGGACCATGCAACCCACATGTTCCATGGGTGGCAGTATGATAAGACCAGTGGGCATCAGGAAAGCACGTCGGACAGTCCTCATGGTATGCAGTGGGGTGCGGTGCTAGTCACTCAGCAGTTTGCTACTGAGGCAGTAGCTACGTTCCCAGCACTTGTCAGTGTAATGACTGAGGCAGAGTTCGAGATTTTCTGGGATGAGAAGGTTCATGCACACATGCCTGCTGAGAGTGTCAATGTGGAGGCTTTGCAGGGATTGAGGGCTGAACGTGATCTTCTTGTTGGTTTGGGGGGGGATACAACTGAGGTCGAGGGTCACATTATCAGGGCTTTGGACCCAGATGATTCTATGCCCGGTAAGAGACGGAACCTTTTGAAGACTTGGCGAGATGCAAAAGTTCATCTAGGGGCGATCATCAAGACAAGTGGGCAGGCACAATGATTGGTGTGATGGTGACAGTACCTAATGAGCATTGGATGCACAAGCTTGTGGTTCATCGGTTGATGATGTTGCAGGTTGATGGTCGGTATCGCTTGCGATTTGAGTTCCCGAGTCATAGGCCCTATGAGAACAATCTGCACCACATTGTGAGTGACTTCCAAAAGGGTGATTGGGACTTCTGGTTGTCAATGGACAGTGACAATCCGCCCATGAACAATCCGTTGGATCTGGTAGAGTTGGACAAGGACATCATTGGTCTGCCGACTCCAGTATGGCATTATACGGGTAAGCCTGGTGAGCGTTCAGTTTACTGGAATGCTTATGACTACGCGGAGAAGTCGGATGCCTATCGGGAGCATTCAGACAAGGACGGGTTGCAGCGTGTGGACGCGGTTGGCACGGGATGCTTCTTGATTGCTAGGCGAGTGTTCAATCATCCTGGCATGTGTCAGGCTCCATTCCAGCGTAAGTTGCATCCGGACGGAACAGTCCACAAGGGTAATGACATATCGTTCTGTGAGAGGGCTCGTGCCCGCGGCTTTGAGATTTGGTCACACTATGGGTATCCGTGCCACCACTTCAACTCCGACATTGATTTGGTGGAAGTCGAGCAGGCAATGAAGAATCTGTGGGTGGAGTCAGAAGATGGCTAATACGCCCTGGTGTGGGAATAGTGCGGACAAGCTTTACCTTCAGAGTGGTCAGTTTGAAAGTACCATGAAGACGAGTCTGTATGTTGGTGGGGTGGATGATACTCCAGTTGATATTTCTTGGGATGGTACGAATACTCCATGGACAGGTACTAGAGATGATAAGCTATACCTTCAGAGTGGTCAATTCTCTAGTACATTGAAGACGAGTCTGAGTGTGGGTGCGACTGATATAAATAATATTGGTATGTCTTGGGACCGCACAAACACTCCATGGTCAGGTACTCAAGCAGATAAGCTTTACCTTCAGAGTGGTCAGTTTGAAAGTACCATGAAGACGAGTCTGTATGTTGGTGGGGTGGACACGAGTCCATATGGTATTTCTTGGGATGGTACGAATACTCCATGGGTGGGCCTCTCTGACTTCAAGCTTTATCTTCAGAGTGGGCAGTTCTCTAGTACGTTGAAGACGAGTCTGTTGGTCGGGGCAATTGACACAGCACCGAAATCTATCTCATGGGACGGGTCAAATACTCCGTGGCTCGGAGATACGGCGGACAAGCTTTACCTTCAGAGTGGTCAGTTTGAAAGTACCATGAAGACGAGTCTGTATGTTGGTGGGGTGGACACGAGTCCTCTGGGCCTTGAACATGGGGATCTCGACACACGTGTCCCGGGTGGACCACCAGCAGTAGTTGTTCCACTTATGATGGCCTACTACCGAAAGAGAAGGTTGGCCTAATGGCTCAATGGATCGAACAAGGTCAATCCATTACTGTGAAGATAGGCCCATTCGTGGATGCTACAGATGGGAATACGGCTGAGATCGGACTGACTCTGACACAGCCGGATATTCGACTCAGTAAAAATGGGGGGGCATTTGCACAAAAGAGTGCGGCACAAACACTCTCTCACGATGAGAATGGGTATTATGGTTTGTCACTTAGTGCAACAGATACAGGTACACTCGGGAGGTTGACAGTTCATGTCAAAGAAGCTGGGGCACTTCCGGTTTGGCATGAGTTCATGGTTGTGACAACGAATACATGGGACTCTTTGTTTGGTTCGGACTACCTCCAGACGGACATGATGCAGTGTGGCAGTGCAAATGTTGGTGTGGGGGCGATACCCAGCGTTGCTGCCGGTGCAACCGGTGGTTTGGTGAAGGGAGATGGGAGTGTCACGTTCACGGCTGGTGTTGGTAATCGCCTATCCGTAGATACAACTGCACTTGGGGGTACGGTACAGTCAGCAGCCGACTTGAAAGATTTCGCCGACGCTGGCTATGATCCTGGCACCAACAAGGTACAAGGTGTTGTTCTAGTAGACACGACTACTGTCAACTCTGATATGGTGGGAACGAATAGTGCAGCGTTAGCAAGTGTGTGCACGGAGGCACGCCTTAGTGAGTTGGATGCTGTTACTGGTGGGAAGATGGCGAACCAGGTCGACGTGATAGAATCGGATACCACGTCTTTGAATGATACCAAAATTCCTGACATAATCAGTCTGGCCAACATCAATGCTCAGGTTGACTCAGCAATCGAGACATATAAGCTGGATCACCTGGTGGCAGTTGCGGATTCAGATGATGCAGTAGATAACTCTCTCATTGCCAAGTTAGCGTCGAAGGCTGCGACGGCCAATTGGAGCGATTTCGACAACACGACGGATTCCCTGGAGGCCATTAGTGATGCCGTGGCTCCGAGTGTACCACAAGTGTTCAGTGGGACTGCCACTAACTCTTCTACGTCCAGCAAAGTGTACGTGCAGGCAGGAGATCCACCTTCGGGTGCAGCAGATGATGACTACAATGATATGATGTTTATTGTGTGGTATGGCACAGACAAGGCCACGGCCAGGGTAGCGGTCCGAGCTGTCACTGACTACGATGATTCTGACCCTTCATTTACACTCGACTCAGCCCTGCCATTTACTCCGACCACCAATCACATTGTAGAAGTGTATGCAGCAGACACAGCGTCATTGGCAGCTCTGACAAAACTGAGTACAGGATTCGGGTCCACGAGTCCTGACACACTGAATGCGTACCTCCTAGCACTTATGAGCAAGGCTGCATCAGCTCCTGCTTTGGCTGGGACATTTGATCCGGCTACTGACAGTGTGGAGGTCTTGCGTGAACGTGTTGACCTGATCGAAGGAAGTGGTTTTGCCACAGGGACTGATAGCCTCAAGCAAATTAGGGACGCAATTGATACTCTGGTTGCTCCGGCAGTTGTTACCAGTACATCCATGTCCGGATCAGGATTCTTGAGCGATGCTGTCACGTTAGTCAGACGACTTGCAGATGAGCCTTCTACTACTCCGAAGTACACCAACACGGTCGTAGTGGAGTTCCTCCAGGCAGCGTTTTCTACAGTCCTCGCGGAGATCAATATCAACACGGATCACCCGGTAGTGGTTCGGCATGATATTACTCTGGTGTCAGGCACATTGGACTACTTGCTCCCACCACAAGTGGGAGAAATCTGGAGAGTGGCAAAGATCATCAGTGGAGGTTACGTTCCCATCTATGAGGTGTGGCCGGATGGTCATCATTCAAGTCACCAGTCCGGATTCGTAGTAGAAGGGAATATCTTCCGTCTGCTCAACGATTGGAAGTCAACTGACACACTGCAAGTGCTGTTCGTAGCGTTGGGAGAACCATTCCTGCACTACGGTACGGCTGGAGCAGTCACCAGTACCAGTATCATACTGGCTTCCTCCCCCACAGACGGAACGCTGGACACCAGGGCCAACTCCTACGCTGGATACCTGCTGCGCGTTCTTGAGTCGACTGAAGGATATATCCAGGAGCGTTCCATTACGGCGTATGACAATACAACCCGGACCGCTACTATCAGTCCGGCGTTTGATCCAGAGCTGACCGGCACTATCAAGTATGAGGTCCTGCCGACGTACAGCGACCTGTTGAAGCACGTCGTATGTATGCAGGCAGCTCTGGACATACTAGGGATCGAAGGCAACAAGACCAAAATGCAAACTCTCGGTCAGAGGTTCGTGGTCAAAATGCGAGCCTTGAAGCTGTTGATTGGAAAGAAGTCGAGTCGGTTCCCGGGGCACATGGACGGTGACACGTCTGACAACGATGCTCGTGGTGATTACTACGGGTGGTTGGCGTAATGCGACATTGGAACAAAGTAACCTACGTCCCACGGCCGTGGTCGAAGAACACCCCACTAGCGTCAGCTAGCCTTGTCTCTGCGAACTTGAGATCCAGGGAACTCTTCTCTGATGCGATGGACGACGAGAGTTACGAGGGTGGGGAATCCAGGCTTGATGAGATGATGTCCATACCATTGATAGTTCCGACTGATACTTCATATGGGGGTGTGGATGCCTGATAGACCTCAAGATGCCAATCAGGACTGGGAGTACCTCACTGTATTTCCTGGGGCTGACTACCAGTTCAACCAGATCGCTGTGCAGCAACCACGCTTAGTGGAGGCGACTGGGGTAGATGGTAGATTCCTGGGAGCTATTCGACCCTTCCCCGGTATGGCTGATTCATCAGTGCATGGTATTCCACAACCAGAAGCCGGACAAACTGTTACGAGCATCAGCAACATCCTCTTTGCGAAGTATGCATCGATCCAAAAGGGAGTGACACGCCACACCTTGAGTGGATTGGTCTTCATTGCAGACAATCAGAATAGTGACGGGTCGGCTCTGTACTTTGCATATAGAGATTCAGAGGATGGATCAGATGATGTCGTGGAGTTGGAGGATTTTGCAGGTTGGGATGACTTCACTCTTGATTCACTGACTGACTATGATGTTACGTCAATGGGTCGATACATCTATTTTGTGTGCTCCGGCGACACAAGTTCTCTGAAGATTGATGACTACAACAAGAAGGCTCCCCCATACAACAAGGCGTATTTCTGGGACTGGAAGATAAACGAGTGGGATGCGTTTGACAGAGAAGGTACGGGGTTCGAGAAGCGTTTCATGTCTATTATGCCGGAGCGCTTACTCCAAACAGCAGTGAATGCGGATGGTACAACAGACATAGAGAGTGGTATAGCAGGATCAGTCATACAGGGGGATACCACATTCTACCTCTCTGCTGACTCCCCGACTCTGTCTGATGTCGTGGCTGGTGATATTCTCCACTTCATGGGGGAGTACGAGAAGTCTCCGTGGTCGACTGCTTTGAGTATAAATTCTGCTAGCCACGCAAACGGTACTGTGACTGTGGCTGCGGGGAGTCCTGGCAGTACATTTGGACCAGTAGTTGAGAGTGGAACCGGCGCAGCAACAGATGGTACTACTACTGTGGACCTGACCGCAGATTCACCAGACCTATCCGACGTTGCGGTGAATGATGTCCTACAAATTGCACATTCAGGTGCGGGCATTGGTTCCAAGCTATACATGATTGAGTCTGTTGATGATGGTAATGACCTAGTCGTCGTTAGAGATGCGCCTGCGGTTACTGAAGCTGGTCTGAGTTGGGACATTCAAGAAGGTAACAGTGGGTCATGGACCATCAAACGCTCAACGGGTGCAGCCGACTCAGAGGATGCTCTTGACTTCACTAATGATCCATACCCGTCTGGAACTAATGCCTCGTCTCCCAAGGGTTACTATACAGGAGGTGTAGAGCTAATCAGCCGGAAGCACAATCTGAGATCCTATCTACGAATGAAGACAGGATGGTGTATGGGTCCCACCAACAACGGAATGCGATACCTAATCACTAGAATCAATCTTCCTATTGGTGGTGATGGGGGAACTGGCCAGAACAATCAGTTGCGTGGTAATAATCATAACACCTCTTGTATTCTTCATTGGGGAATACCACACGTAGACGGTTTCCGATTTTGGCGGTCTCCTGGTAATGCACAGATAGCTCAAACACCATTACCCGACAAGTATACACCTGTCGGAACTTTGTATCTGGTGGAGGAGTACAAAGAGAAGGGCATCTATCAGACAGGATCGTCTTTAGGACTCTTCTACTTCAGGAATGCTCCCTCCTGGGTATCTCTGGTTGGATTCTGGGGCAACACTACATATTTTGCTGATGGTGTATCAGCATCAGAAGTTGTGAGTGTGGGTGCATTGCAGGCGAATCAACCATTCAATGCCCTGGATGAGATGTTCGGTGCGGCACCTCGCATGAAACGGATTGGGGCTTATGCCGGACTTCTGATTGGTATTACAGATGTGGCCGAACCAACTGACTTCTCTGATTGGATTGCGGCAGATCAGCGCACAGAGGAGATATGCTGGTCACATACTAGCAAGTTGGAACCAGAGAACTTCCCTCCAGAGAATCGTTATCCTCCCGATGACAGTGGTGAGAAGTTCCTCGGGTTCGAGCCAGCCGGAGACCATATGTTCGTGGTGTCTAATGGGTCCATCTACAAGGTGACTCGTTCTGGATCACGTTTGTCTCTCACTCGACTCATCTCACGACTGGGTGGAGTGTCTAGGTTTGGAGCTACTGGAGTCGGCAACACATTGTTCCTCATTACAAAGTCCGGAGTGAAATCCGTTGATGGTAATACGGGAGCAGTGAAGTCTATCTCGTCTATGGACCGCATTATCGGGAATGATAGCGAGTGGGCACAGTCTCTTGGAGACACATTCCTTGAGTACGATGCACATCTCGGAGTGTTGATCTTCCTCAATACGACTAAGAAGGAATGCTTCCTGCTCTGGGAGTCGACTGGAGCTGTCACTCGTCTTGTTGATGTCCCATGGGTATTTCTGACGGCCGGAGCCGATGTACTGACAAACGGACCACAGCGAGCCTACTTTGTCACGGCTGCTGGAGTCACACACTGTATGGACGGTGCCAGAGACATGAGCACTCGGTCCATGTGTGGGACTACAGGTGCCGAGACGGTCAATGGTACTTGCACGACCGGATCAAACACTCAAATCATTGACACCAACGCGACCTTCCCGGCCAACTGTGTGGGTCACCAGGTCTACATTCAGAATGGCAATATGGAGGGAGACAAAGTTGAGATCACCACCAGAAACAGTGATACTACAATCACGGTCTCAGGCTTGTCCGAAGCTACAACCACTAGCACCAGGTACTCCGTAGCTCCTGTAGTGGTCGAACTGGTATTCCCTCAACTCTCCGGTGTTCAGAAACCGCTCAGTCCGTTCACTCGGAAGATCGTCACGTCAATGTCCTGTGCCTTTTCTGACCTTGGCGGTGAGACGGGCGGCGGGGACACGAATCCTTACGTCCGATTCGGAGCGTGGCGTAACCGGCAACGTCTCCTTGAGATTGAAGTTGCAATGAACATTATTCCTGATAAGTGTGTTGTCAGGATCAGCATTGCAGACACACGTGTATACCCCAGCTTGAGATTTCTAGGTGGGAATTTAGACTTTGAGTTGCAGGCCCTCCTCATCAAGGGCATGGTTACGGGAACGGAGCAGCAGAGCGCTGTGTAGGGTTGACAACTATCTCTGTCTCTGCTATAATGATTGCGGTGAACTATGGCCCTATCTCAACAAGCCCTTGATATCATCCGAGCAAACAATCCTACAGTGGCTGCTGCGGAGGCTAGGCGTGGTGGTTCTTCGGGGGGCGGACAAAATGCAACTGAAGCTGGCATCCAAAATGTCGAGGGGACACAGGATCGGGCAACGACAACGGCCCGGGAAGATGTAGCTGAAGGGACTGCGGAGGCAGAAGCCTATGAAGAAACAGCCGCAGGTCAGATGGCTAGATCAGAAGACAGGTATCTGGGTACTGGATATGGGGGAGCACAGACTCAGTTAGAAGCCTATGAGAACATTAACACGGCGTATGACCGGGGTGAAATCACTCCTCAAGAGTGGGCTGACTTGCAAATGGCGGCTCAGTCTCCGAATTGGCGAACTGAAGGTGGCATCGTTCAAGAGTTTGAACAGACTGAAGCTGCCATTCTGGGGGGAGCCGCCACAGCGGAACAGGCTATTTCAGAGACAAGGGCTGAGATAGCTGAGATCCCGGGTCGAATCCGTAGTGATGTAAAGGCAGGTCAATCTGTCATTGACCAGAGTGTTGCCGCAGCCGCGGGACTGGTTGGTGCGGCACGAGAGGAAGCACTGGGCGGGGTATACCAGGGCTATGCCAACATGCTGTCGTCTGCTACTGCGAGTGCTCATCAAGCACAGCGACAGAATGATTCACAGATTAACGCTATGGTGCAGCAGGGTCAGATCAGTCAGGCTCAGGCTAATCAGATGAAGATGGCCTACAATCTTCAGTCTAACATGACGATTGCTCAAAGCGTAGGAGAGGTTGGGTTTCAGTATACCCAACTGGCTACGCAGACCCATGTAGAGTTCGGGAACATGCTCACCAGTGTTGAGACATCTGGTGTGGGTGCTACGGGTCAATTCCAGGCAGCAGGAATGCAAGCAGTAAGTGCAGCCGAGCAGTTGGTTGGAAACATGAATGTGCAGTTGACGGATCAGTTGGCCAATGCACAGAATCAGAGGTCAACTAATCTGTTGATGCTCACAGAAATGCGGGCCGCAGCCGATGCTACGTTCAGTGACTATGCGCGATCTATGATCCCAGAGATGCACCAACCGTTCGTCCCGGCCAGCATGGTGGAATATAATGCTGTGACCATGGCACATGACCTGATGCGTATCAACATTCAAGCCGAACAAGGTCAGGCATCTATGGACCTGATGCGAGACATGGCGAAGAAGGAAGAGACTCAAGGTTGGTTGGACTTTGGTCTGAGTCTGTTCCAGTTATTTGGTGGGTAGGGTACACAATGGCAACTAATCAACAGCCGGTGCAACGGATTTCTAGTGCAGCTATGGGGCGTGGGAGTGGTGGAGGCGGTGGTATGTCTGGGCCACAAATGGCCCAGCAAATGATTGCGTCCTTTGCGCAAGATCAAAGTCGTGCTATGTCTAAGTTTGTGCAGTCCGCCAGTCAAGTACAAGAGGCTCAGCAGAGACAAGCTGCGATGCAGGCTGGACAAGTCACGTCGGCCATGAATCAGATCATCCAGCGTCAGGATGAGAAGCAGCTACGAGAGGAAGGTCGGGCGGAGCGTGTGGAGGAGAGGGAGTTCCAACAGAAGAATCAGGAATGGATTCTGAAACTCACAGAACAGATGAAGCAGGATCAGGAGGTCTTACTTCGGCGTGCTGTAGAGCAGAGACAGGGTGGCAAGGCTCTGATTGACTCATGGACAAGCAAGCTTGCAGACGATAAGAATGCGAACATGCTGCGTCGTTCTTGGATTCGTGACTGGGATGCGCGAGGGATCTGGGACATGATGGGGCCGAAGGGTATGGAGTACATGCGAACGGCCCACGAGATGCAGCGTGCTTCAGAATCTTCTTACGAGAATAGGTATCATGCTCCCTTTGCTCAAGAAGTGAACGCACTCATGGCTGAAGCCGTAGAGGAAATCTACAATCGCAACGACCATACTGACATCACAGCACTAGGTCTCGATGATGTTGTCAAGCGATTAGACATCCGGAGGCTAGATGACCAACTCCCCCCCACTCCGACCGATCCCGTATTTGCTCAGGCTTTGCGAGAAAATGGAGGTTATCCGGCTGAGGGCATGAGGAATGCCAATCCCGACAATCCAAACTACGACCACATAAACATGCTTGATCCTCGTACTGCGATGAAGATAACCGAGGATGAAATGCGCATGAGTTTGATAGCGACTGACAAGGGGCGTCAGGACTATGTGGCACTGATGGCTGATACTGAATTGAAGATGCGAGAGCACCTGGGTCGGACCCAGAAGTTTGCTGATCGTGACTTCAAGATGGTGGCTGATGGTATGCCTCGGTCGATAGCGCGGGGCCTGGATGATTGGACCTATGAGATAACGAGAGATCCTAATCAGGACATGGTTGGTCTTCTGGTGGATAAGATCCTGGGGTCGTCTCTAGGTCTGCATTCAGACAAGTTGATTGAAGCATCCAAAGAGTGGGAGAAGTTGGAAGATAAGGTCGTGGATACTGAGGCAGAGTATGGAGTAGCAATCCGTGTGATGAACTCTCTCCGGGCTGCCAAGGAATTCCTTGTTCCTACTACAGAGACACAGCCTGGTGAGGATGCTATAAAGCCAGATGCTATAAAGCCAGATGCTATAAAGCCAATTGTGTCACACGTGGCGGATCAGTTGATGAAGCCCGGCTATTTCGTTGGGTTCACCGGTAACGAGCGCACGCCGGAATCGTATGTGGTGGCAAAGTTGCTGGCAGACGATCAGCGTGGCAGTTCAATGCGACAAATTGGAGCCGTGATGGGACGTCAGCAGGCTGTGGTAATGGACGTGTCCAATCTCATCAATGCCGTTACATTGGGGTTTGCTGGAACAAACGTGGAGTTGGATAGGGGAGACTACACGGCTTCTACTCGTGTGGCTTTGCATGAGGCAATACGTCACAGCCTGATTGGAAAACTATCCTACAAGCTGGACGAGAAACTGGGTCTCATGGAGGAGCAACCCTATCATCAAGCTGTTACGCAATTACGTGCGTCAAATACTCGGCTAATGGATGTATATGCCGAGATGATTGACAGCGTGGGCGAGGGTGCTGCTCGTCCGACGCTGGACATGGCTGTGAAAGCAGAGACAGAGGGTTGGGATGAGGATCGATGGGCTGAGGAACGTGCTAAAGGTCCGGAGTATTTCCAGATGATTATGGGTCCGGCTGAAGCTATGGCACGACTGGTGTCACAGCATCCCAGCTCGATCACAGTCACGGCCAACTTCCTGGCAGGCAATAACGACTCCACGGTGTATATGGACAATGATCCACAGCTCATGGAGGTGTTGAAGGGTTTGGATGTCCGTGTCCCCCAGCGTGTTCAGGAAGCAACTCGAAAGCAGCGTGAACGTACCATGATGGAGCAGGGACAGAACGGCAGTGCTCAACCACAGCAACCACAGCAAGGCGGGACTGCTCCTGGTCCACCGCAACCTAGCCCTGTCTCTGCAAATCAGCAACAAGGTGGATTCCAGCCTCCGGCTGGTATGTCAGGATTGAAGCGCTAATGGCATTAGTAGCATCAGCAATTGCTTGGGCGATTACACTGGGGATCATCAATCGGATTCTGTCATCTTCATCTGGTGAGGAGGAGGCTGCTACGGCGGCTGCAATCGCTCGGGCTGAGGCTCCAAAGGCATTGTTGCCGGTACGAGAGGGTGTTCAAGCGGCCCATGACGTAGCCATGTCTGACTATTACGGAACGAGTGGTCAGAATCTGATGACGGCTGCGACCCGAGTCCGAGCTGGAGAGTTTGACAAGTCCATTCCTGGTATGGATCAAGGGCAATTGGTGGGGGAGATTGCATCTCGCATTGGAATGCATCCGAGGGACATTGCAGCCAAGCTGGACCCACGCCGAGCCGGTGCGGGTTCGACGTTAAGCAAAGCTGTATTTGGTAAGGTTCCACTAGGGGAATAGCTATGGCGGTTCCGATTGATCCATCGCAGGCTGTGGGAGTTGCTACGGCGGCAACAGCAGCGCAGGGAGTGGGCCTGGGAGCTGCTGAGGGGGCCTTGGCGGGTGCAGCCGGTACGCTGCATCCCGGAGCGGTTGCAGTTGAGCAGGCGCTGTTAGATACGGTCCAGTGGTATGAGGTTTGGATGGGCAAGACGCCCCTCCCCGAGCGCCTGTCTCTGCTGCGTGGTGTGATGGTCGATCAGGGGGTGTCCGATGGGTGGTTGGCGAAGTTCGATGCTGCTGGGGAGAAAGTGCTGCGTCGTGGTCGCTCATCTGTTATGGGACAGATGGGGAAGGGACTGAAGGTTGCGCAGAGGAAGGCGTTCGAGACACACTGGGATCTGGCAAGACGGTATCCAAAAGGAATCCCAGCTAGGGCGCACGATAACTTCGCCAAGCAGGTTATTGGACGACTGAAGAAGGTACCCGGAATCCCGACTGAGTTCATGGACGATGTGGTGAAGCTGCCCATAGCGACCTTCCGAAAGATGGGGCCGGTGACGGCTCTGAGCACACTGGAGAATGCTAGGCCAGAGACGGTGCCGGGCAAGGTTTGGCGGTGGTTCTTTCAAGGTACGGAAGCGGGTAAGCCTCCGCCCCACATTAGTGCAGAGACAAAGAATGTCCTGGCTCAACTTCAAGGTGAGACTGCTCCGGAAGCACCTAGTGGTGCCACTACGAAGGTGGGAAAGGCTAAGCAGTTCGCCCAAAAAGCACAGATGCGAGTTGCCGGTGGGCGAGTTCCACAGGTGGCGGGAGAGGCTGTCAAGGGTTTCCGTGAAGCTGGTGTTAAGGGCTTCGGTCGCGGAGCACGTGCTGCTGGGAAACTGGGTGCTCTGGGACCTATTCTCGGGGCTGGATTCGTTGGTCTGGAAGCCATGGACGCAACGATCGGTGGGCAGGTTCGTGCTAGAGAAGCCTATGAGGCGTGGTCTAAGGGTCAGGGCATAGCGAATCCATCAGAGAGTTTGCTTAGGGACTTCCTTGGTAAGCGAGACAATATTGCTCGTCGACGTGCCATGCTGATGAAGGACCCGGAGATGATGCAAAAGGTGGTGCAGGCCATTGCGGGGAGCACACCACAGAGTCCCTACACGGCTAGTGAAGTTTCCTTGGGGACTTCAGCTACTGCTCCTGTTGGTAATCAGTTGAAGCAGGAAGAGATGGATGCGATTCTGAATGAGTTTCTGGGTGGATTAGGGGAGGCGTAATGTGGGTTTACCATTCTCATCGAGCCCGTCGGCTGTAGAGAGACCCGGTCTGGCTGCGCGTAGTCTGGCCACAGGTGATTTCGAGTCGGCCTTTGAGGCATTGTTTCAGCCTCAGAATCTCACCCCGAAACAGCGTGATGCTTTTCTGGTGGAGTACGGTCTGGACAAGGGTCCATGGCGTCACGTCTTTGAGGGACTTACCAATCCTGCCCTTATCCTATCCTTAGCTCTGTCCTACAAGTTCCCTGTGGCTTCTGCCAAGACTATGTTTGCTGTGAAGGACAGGATCGCTTCGATGACAAAGCGGTTCCCCATCATTGGTAAGCTGGCCTCCATGCAGGGTCTGTACCGTGGGACCGGAGTGTCAGAGACATACGGTAGGATCATTCGGGACACTTGGGACTTCCGGTCTCGGTATGCAGGCATGATGTCCAGTTCTCTGCGCAGGTTCCGGGAATCTACGGGTCGCCTACCTACACAGAAAGAACAGCTTATGGTGTCGGCCTGGCTGGATGGGCTGCATGAACCACTGCGCGGCTGGCAAGGAAAGAATGGCGTAGTCACTATAGGGAAGGGTGCAAGCCGTGCCGAAGTGTCGGGCGTAGGTGTATTGATACCTGGTTTGGAGGCTAAGATGGGAGTGCCAGCGCGTCAGTTGGCACAGGATTTCCGCGTCACACTGGATACTATGTGGGGTGAATCCTTTGGGAGCATCGAGAAACGGCAGCGTGTCTACAGAGCAATACAGGAGATGGAACGGAAGGGTACAGTCGACGAGATGACTGCGTCCATGAAGGAGTACATCAAGAATCCAAAGAAGATTGAGCGGTACTTTCCCCATCGAATAGTGCAGAGTGAGGAAGACTTCCGGTTGTTGATGGAGGAACTGACCTCGAAGACGGGCCAGCGTGGGTTTGCTAAGAGCGCCGCCCGAAAAACGACTCGTTGGGTGTCGCCGGAAGCCCGGGCACGGAAGTTCGGCATGAACCCTTCGATCCCCGAACTCAAGCAATTGGGACCGGATCTGGTCGACTACCAAGAGTTGGCCAAGATGGAGGAGATCATCAAGCATAAGACTCTTGCTCAAGCTAGAGTAGAGAGTGGTGGCATAGCCGAACAGACGATTCGGAAGCTGGAAGGACTGTCACTGGGGCAGATACAGGAGCACTACCCCACACAGATGAGTGCACACGAGGCAGGTATCTTCGCTACGGTTCTCTCCAAGGCCCGCCCCACTCCGTACAGTCTGAAGCTACTGCCTGTGATGTCATCGTATGCTCATACATCAGGCAGCATGTACGGATGGACTATCCGTGGTGGTGGTCCCAAGCTGATGGAGAACCTTGGGGAGCTGAAGACCCTGGCGGCTGCCAAAGGCATCGGATCAGCAAACGCAGCAATGCGCGCAGAAATGTTGGAGAACACCTACATCCCCATGGCCCTGGGGCGTGGAACTTACAAGGGGACACTCCGAGCACAGGCATGGGACCAGAGCATGTATCAACTCGCTGGGTGGGTGAAGAGTCCCAAGGTGGAGAAGGTCCTGGGGAAGCCTCTGACTGACGTGTTTGCCAAGCAACTCACGGCTGCTCATGGGTCGTTTGCGTACACCAGCCTGAGCCAGCGAGCAGCGGGGTGGTTCTACCTGTCGACTCTGGGCATGAATCCGGCCTCCGCACTCAAGAACATGCTACAACTGGTGCTCACGACGGGTCCGGTACTGGGGCCGCGCACCACGATTGCTGGCATCAACCAGGCCATGCAGAAGTCCCATAAGTATTTCGCAGTCCGTCTTGGTCAACGGAAGTTCGGCCATGACGAGGCCATTCGATTCGCGTGGCCCGAGTATGGCCGGTCTGGAATCGCAGCCGCTCCGATAACGGATGAGGTGTTGAACAACGCCTTCCAGAACGCCCACAACATTGCGGCTCTGCCCACCGGGAAGCTGGCTGACACCAGCCGCAAGATCCAGGCTGCGATGATGTCTATGTTCACAGCGTCCGAGACAGCCGTGCGTCTGTCGACCTGGGAGGCTGCGATCATTCACGCCAAGCGAGCCCGTCTTCCGGTAACCGATGCCCACAAGTTCGCAGCCCGAGTGGTCGAGGAGACTCAGTTCCTGACCGGTCCTCAGAATACACCACACTTCCTGGTGGACAAGAACCCCCTGGTCCGTCAGCTCGCACAGTTCCCGCTCCGGATGCTGGAGTTCGCCACCCACACGGTGTTCAATCTGGGGACGACTTCCATCGATCCGAAGACCGGCAAGGCCATGAACCTGATGGGCAAGAACCCGGGCACGTTCGCCCGAATGATTGCCGGATCAGTGCTGGCGATGGAACTGGGACAGGCGCTCGGGGTTGATCCGTCTGATGCTCTGCTCGGAGGAGCCCTGCCGACGTTCCAGGAAGGACGTGAGGGAGCATTCGGAGGGTTCCCGGTGGTGCCGCCATCCTTCCAACTGGCTGGAAACGTAGCCTCGGGCCTGGCAAGTGGGGACTTTACAGAGATGATGCGTACCACACCTCTCCTCATCCCGGGTGGTGTGGAGATGTTCCGAGCCATGGGACTGGTCCCCGGTGTACCACACGAGATGGGTCAGCGAGCCGCGAAGCTGTTCGGTCGGACCTACGCGGACTACGATCAGCCTGCTCCGGACGGGCGGATCGCCGTGTACTCTGGCAAGGGATCACTCAAAGGGTACTTCCAACCGTGGGAGATCGTCCGACAGGGACTGGGCATTCGATCCGGAGACATGCAGGCGGAGCAGGAGTTGATGACTCTACTCGTCAAGAACCGAGACAAGATCAGGGAGACTCGGAAGGACTATCTGGATGCGCGATTCCGGAACGACGCCAGTGGAGCCATGAGTATCTCTCAGAGGTTCGAGCAGCAGTTTGGCTTTCAACTCCCAGTGACTGAGAAGGACATGGAGGCGATGCAGGTTCGTCGTCGTGTGACTCGTCTGGAACAGCTTGTGCGGACTCTGCCTCCCGGTCAGCTACGCGACCGATACATTCAATTGATTGCATCGACGCTTGGAGCCTCTGGTGAATCTCTTCTAGGAATTGATCCCATGCTTCTTTCCGAACCCAAGCCTCAACGGGAAGCTGCCCGCGCAGTTGGAGGAACTGAGAGTAGAGCCAATCCCAGAGGACCTTATCGAACTGGTCCATTCGATGCAGTAAATCCGAAAACCGTGGGCAGGCAACCGACCCCGTCGACTTCTCGCTTTGGTTTTTAGTTCCCATGACACTCCTTAATCCACTCCCGAAGCAATCCAAATGCGGGACCCTCATCTGGCATTTCCGGAGGGTACTTCTTCAGTGCTAACGTTCGCACACGAGCACATCGAGCACACGTCTTGTAGGTTCTCGGTCCATCCCAAATACCAGTTGATCGAACGTACTTCGCCCCGGGAGCAATTGTCCGGCGGCACTCACAGCACACGTGATGCTTTCGTGCCCGGGGAGTGTGTTCGTGATAGACTATTGGGAGTTCACAAGTCATTACCTTTCCCCTCCAAGTTTGGGTTTTGAGGACTCTCGTTCCTTCGTGATTGTATCCACTATTTCCTTGTGGCCTGCACTCCCTGCATGCCTTACTGCGCCCTCACCCATACCGTCTAGTCCGGACTGCGTCAGTTGGAGCGACTCAATAGTCAGCCTAAGGAATTGGCCAAGTATCTTCCTCTTGGCCAATGCTTCCGCTGGAGGCAAGGCTCCCACCAACATAAGTTCCTTTCCAATAAAGTTGAAGAAGGCCGCACTAGCGGGCGACATATCCAGTTCGTGAAGTTCTGGTGACCAGTTCTTGGGATCATTCATTGTGTGCTCCGCAGTTAGGATTTTGATGCAATCAGTCTCTCTCCGAGCGGGGTTAATTCAAAGAAGAAACACATGCGTCCGCAAACCTTTTTCTTTTTCGGCAATCGCCGCATCAACTGTTGGTTGCAGAGTCGTGACAGTAGAGACGACAAACTCATACTGTCCAATTCAAGTACCACGCTGAGGTGCGGTACAGACATCGGACCCTTCGTCAGGAGATCCAGAACGTCCTTCGTCCGACCCTTGTACGAATAGGTCGGATGCCCACTACTCCACACGGGTATGATTCCGCCGTACTGCTTGTCGATCCAGACGATGGAGTTCCGACCCATAGGACTCTTACGCCGCTGGGTGCTGTCTCGGATCTCCCCCACCTTACAGAGCTGAGTGAAGCACGGATACACACTCTGAGGCAGCAGCCCTGTCTCTGCCACCGCCTCAAAAGCTGTCAACCCCTTCTCACCCCTCTTCTGAATCAGACTCAGGACTATCTGCTTTTTTGTTACCTTGTTCATCTTGCTTGATCCGGATCATAATCTCTTCCTCACAGATGACCAGCATCTCCTGCTTATCCACCTCAATTGGTGTAAAGCCATAGGCTTGGAAGATAATCCTGTCACCAACGGACACATCCTTGACTTCGGGACCGATAGCCATTACGATTCCAGTCTGAAGTTTTTCCTTGGCCCCGTCTGGTATGAGAATACCGCCTTCGGACGTATCGTCTGGAGCATCCCTCTTGATAATAGTCCGATCAGCCAAGGGTTGGAAGTGATTCATCGTTGTCATCTGTCAAATCTCCTCTATCATAGTCGTCCCAGTCAGGATTGTACCCGGTCAACTCACCCAGCGGATCGAAGTATTCATCCAGATCCTGTGAGCACACACACTCTTCGAGTTCACGACCGCACTCGATACAGGGTTCAGCTTTAGGGTCGAAGGCCATCACTTGCACCCTTAGGATTGTTACGCTTTCTGGATGGCAGAGACATAGGCCTGATGTTTCGTTCGTCAACACACCGAGTCACCCAATACCTCAGATCATGTGCTAGGTTCAGATTGATCCCTTCCATCACGTCAGCGTAGGCCAGGAGTGCATGTCGACTAGCCTCCCCATGAGCCCCATCTTTTGACCCTGGGGAGAGAACGAAATACTTCAGTAGTAATCCATGTGACATCATTCTTCTCCAAAATGTAGTGGGGGACTGGGGACTAGCCCCAGTGATCCCCACTAGCCCTGTCTCTGCACAAGCGAGGGCCGGAGTCGAACCGGCGTTTTCCTGTAAGGATGCATGTATTTAAGCTCACCTCTCACAGGCTGTGTCTACTGACCCTGATGCCGCCTCGCTTCCCCTTGGTCTAGGTAGTCTCATCTACCATGGCCTTGTAGTTCACGTTGTAGTACGTTGCACCAGTCTTCTTGCTCACTGATGGATCAATGGAAATCATCAGTGTGGCTTTTCCACTGGCTTCCTCAAGCACAGGGATTGCCTCGCTCACAGATTGAATAGTCCGCCCGCTGATGCACCGTGCGAGCAGGAGCAGCCCCCGCTGTGCCATGTTGGAACCGTTGTGCCCACGTGGGAACCAGAACTGATCCGTGAACGTATCACCTTCCTTCTCCCCCACGAGGATTTGAAAGGTAGACTTGGCTATCGCGTTCTCTACGTCCTTTACGATCACCTTGTCAACCACGAACCTCGTAAGCAGAACTGTGAATTCTCCTGCTCCGATCTCCGACGGCTTGAAGGACAAGTCCACGTCATCCGAAAACTCATCAAACTCTGCTACGATGTCCAGGAATCCGTCTCTGTCACTCATTTCTTCACTCCAGTTAGGGTTGCAATAGCCTCATCGTATACCTTAGCCAACGCTGGCCACCCACCGATGCGTGGGACAACAGTCTTGTCGGGGAATGGCACTCGAACTTTCACATCAGTCGTGGATTCTCCCTTCCAAACTCCTCCGGGTTTCGTACGCAATACTCGTGTGATTTCCTTCTTCGTCTCACCTGGCAGGGTAATCTTCTTGCCTGCCACCATCTTCGTGGGACCGGGCTCCGTCCATGTCTTTGTAGCGAACTCCATGAACAGCATGTGTTCGCACTCACGACGAATGGCCACAGCGAATGAGTCGGAAACGGCCAAACTTTGAACAACCTTCTCTTCGCCCCCGACCTTTCTTGTCTTAGGAGTGACGTGTGCCAACATTGCCCAGCCAAGACCAGCCCGGTATGCAGCATCGAACATCCCAAAGATGTCCCGCCGTACCATGGTGTAAGCATTGCCGTTGCCGTCCTTGTACTCCAAAGGGTCCTCAATACCATGGTTCAGGCAGAAGTCTCGCAAGAAGATGTCGATCAACTTGTCAATAGAGTCCACCCCCAACATTTGAACGTCCGTCTTGCCCCGTCGCCGACGTTCGATGATCCTCTCGGCCATGGCCTTGTATGCAGCAGCCTGCTTGCCCGGCGGAACAGTGTCCGGCACCCTGTACACACCCGCCTGTGGATCATCAACTGTTGAGCCGCCCCCCTCGACATCCAGGATGAATGCGTTCGGGTTACTATGCAGAATCGTCGACTTCCCGCACCCCGGGCGTCCCGTGAAGACGTACCTACCTCGATTTGCAGAGACAGGGTCAAACCCTTGATGCACCCCCGGCAGATCAAGTAGGTCCTTGGCCAACGGACTGACTATGGTGCTACTCATTGGTGTCTCCCTTGTCGAGTGCATGCTGCCTGAACGTGCTGTCCGGGTAGATGTAGTCGGCGTAGTCATCAAACTCATCAAACTCACTGCCTGGACTTACATGGCGAGTTCTATAACTACACTCCGGACAGGATCCACAGTCGCATGGAATGTCTTCCTCATCACTTTGTCCATCAAAGTAGTCATTCATTTTCTTCCTCTGCTTCCTCATCTTCACGATGCTTTGTCTCGAACCTACGGCCCACTATCTCCTCCCACATTACAGCATCACTGGAGCACAGTTCCGAGAAGGGACACTCAGCATTGAACGAGTGACAGGCGTAGTCCCCCGCCCGGTAGAAGCGATCCAGACACGGATCAGTCCTACTGGCCCTGGCCTGCTGCTGCAACCGGAGGTATAGTTCCTTGTTGAGGACCGGTGCAGTGAACATGGTGTACGTCTGAAAGATGGGTGACTCCTTGGGGTCAGCCTTATGTTTCTCCTGGTACCAGTCCTTGACACGCTGGATGTAGTGGTCATACCCACTCTTGTCCTTCGTCTTGGGACAGAACTTGATCGTCGGTTTCTGCACGATGTTGTGGACCGACCCCACTACCTTCCTCTGAGGGTACTCACCTTGCCCTGTCTCTGCCCACGAGTCAAGATGGCACTGAAGTACCAGTCGGTACAGAGCGATCTGGGATGAGATCCGGACTGATCGTGCTCTGGCTCTGGTGCTCATGGAAGTGGTCTTGTGGTCGATGATCCACACGTCCCCCGTCGATTTCTTGACGAGAGCCAAGTCACACGGGGAGATCAGAGGAACGGAGATTCCCTTGATTTTAGCTTCCAGCTTTAGCTCTACGCAAGGTGTTCCATCCGGAGTCTCCAGAATCTCCCACTCATTCCAGTCGAATGGAGAGTAGGACATGAATGCAAAGGCCATTGCTCGGGCCTTCCCGTAGTCATCCTCCATCTTCTGGAGAACCTTAGTGATGAGCTGCCCATCCTGGGTGAACCCCATTGCATCACCTGACGCCATGATCTCATTCGTCCGACGATGAAGCTCATTGTTGGCAGCCTTCATCGCCTGCTCTTTGTCTGCTCCAGTGAACAGAGCCTGAAGAGTCAAGTGAAAGATCCGTCCCATGCTCAGTGCAGAGGAGTATGCCTTGGGACGTAGACCAAACTTGGACTGGTACATGAACTTGCGAGGGCAGTGCTCCAATGCGTGAATGGACGATGACCGAATCGGTGGAATACGAATGTCCGTGAAGACATCCTTCAAGACTTCCGGCAAGGTTTGACCCTGGCAAGTCCCGGGGTTCTCCCGGATGCCACACGAATCAGAGCAGGGTGGCTCAAGAGTGCTTACGACGATGCTCATCTTAGGAATCCTCCCATATTCTTCGGAAATCCTCTACAGTCATACGGAGAATCACTACCGAAGGGAGCGTGACGCGTCTGTTTCGATTCGGCAGGACATTGATGCTCACACTTTTTTATAGCATCTTCAGCATTGGGAGTCAAGGATTTTCTCAATAAATTCTTCGGCCGAGCGATGTCGTCCAGTTCTGCCGGTAGTGCACCAGTGCGAATACAATGCTCCGTGTGGATGAAAGCCATGAGGTTGAAGGCAGCCTGAATGGCGTGGTCCTCATCATCTTGTCCATCTAACCACTGTATTATGTGACGCATACATGACGCCTGGATGCGTGACAGGTTCATTCCCTTCTCCCAATTCCTCTCGCCATAGTGTTTCGCACCCTTCGCCAAGAGGGTCCCCAAACGGTCCAAAAAAATTGGACTTATCAGATCAGGTCGAGACTTCCCGTCTTGGGTGTCACGCTGAGCACCAGTCGGGAAGGTGATTGGATCACCAGACTGTATCAGGTCATAACTCATTTCTTCTTCTCCCCCCAGTCACGAGCGTTGTGACGGTTCTTCTCGTACCAGTCGTTTGAGTAGTATTCTCCCAGATCACGAGTCGGATGAAATATGTGACCCAACATGAGCCTAATCAATCTCTCGCCTAGCCGTACCCTGGCAGCCGGTAGTAATGCCAAAGGAGTAAACAACAGTCTGAGATCACAACGGCAGGCTACCTGTATGAGCCTGTCCAGTATGATACCCTCGGGGAGGGAATGGTCACGCTCGTAGTTCCGGAAGTTAGAATGAGATGGTTCTATAAGTAGGTACATGGCACTCCCATGGAAAGTCCCAAGACCTATATTTCTTAACCGAAGAAACGCCCGGTTACACCTCTCCCAGTCCTTAGTGAATAGGTTGGTGTAGATTTCAGACACACGACCCTTGCGTTCGATGGTACAGACACGATCACGCCGGACATCGTCTGGGAACTCCAAGCAGTAGTCGCCAGCGAACAGAGCATCACGCTTTGTGTTGACTATGATCTCGTGCGTCGTACCAGTACGATCACTTCGCCAACCCAGTGTCGCTGGAAATAGGATTGGGATCTTCTCTCGACTGTCGACTACCACTGTCAGCTTGCTTGGAATCTCGGGCAATCTCATCTTGCAGCCTCTTGATCTTCTTGCACACTTTGTTCTTCGACCGCAGGTACTTCTGTACATTCATCCCGCTGCTCAGGTACCGATCGATCAACCGGTCCCTCGCTGCTCGGAGTTCTGTCAGTTTCTTCAGTTGTGAAAGTACGTCTGTCGAACTCATCCCTCACCTCCTGCCTGATAATTGGTTTAAGACTCTTAGATACTAGCTGTGCCAACCTTACAGTCCTGGCCTCCAGTATGTGAGCATCAATCCGACGGTTGCTCTGAGTACCGGCCTTCACACGGTTTTTCACACTGTGTGCACTTCTCTTGCTCATCATTCTCCTCCTGATCCCATAGATTCAGTTTCTTCTTGCCGAAGATACGCTCGAATTCCGAATCGAACTTGTCCTTGTCGTGTGGTCGTACGTTGTCACCTTTGGACATTAGATGTGCCTTTTTGCTGGAGGCAGTGTCGCAAACACGTCACCATCAGCCATGACGAGACGCTTCTTGCCCCGGTCTAATACTCGAATGAAGTTCACCTCAAACCCACCTTTTTTTGGGTACTTGACAACAGCCCATCCCTGCTGCCACTGAGGAACACCAACCAGGTACTCCATATCAAATTGACAGAGACAACCGACTTCGTAGCCCTCAGTCAATCCATCCCACCCACGGAATGATATGTATCCCATCTGGTGTGTATGACCCATGATTATGTTGCCACGCACACGCTGCACGACTGCCTTGGCCCCCATCCCACCCGCAGTCATGCTCCAGTTGCACTTCCGGGCCAGATCACCGTGCAGGTACCACAGCCCATTCGGACCATCCAATCGGTATGGAGTCTCCGGAGTGTAATACTTGATGCCAAGGCGTTTCAGGTCGAGCAACTCTGGGATCGTCAACCCACGTATGGGTGCCAGTTCCTTGGAACGTCCCCACAGTACACGCTTGAGTCGGTTCTCATGGTTGCCTTCGGAGAACCGAATGTCACAACTAGGAGGAGCCTGACTCCGCACTGTCTCCAAGAAGTCCCGAGCCATGTCGAGTTCCTCTTGTATGTTTGTCTTGCGGAGAGGGTTCTTGTCAAACCTACTGAGTGTGTAGCAGTCGAGCAAGTCACCCAGTATGTCAATTCCATCCGGCTTGACTTGCCGCATGTACCGCAGCCATTCACTCAGGAGCCGATTGTCCTGGAATGGAAAGTGAACGTCGGGAAGGATAAGTCGTAGTGTCATCTGTTATCTCCATTTGGACCGGAAAGTCTTCGAGAAAGGCACAAAGATCGTAATAGACTGGTATGCCACAAGCATCTGCTAGCTTGACCTCCCTCTCCGCTCCGCGTGACTCGCCAGACAGACGCAACATTGCATCACACAGTGGAATCCACTCAAAATCCAACAGCATCCAATCCTCATACCTATTCGGAAACATGAGCTGTTGAAAGTGACTGAGGTGTGGACAGTATGGTGCATAGCCCGCACCTAGAAGTTTATGTGCCATCTCAATACCACATCTGATGTTATTCGGTACATCACCCAGCGTCATAGGTCCGGCAACGTACACTCGCGTTCGTCTGGTTCGCATCAAGTTCCCCTTTCGCTCATTGTAGTGGGTCGCCCGGGTGATGTCAAGCCGAAACCAGGCGAATCTTCATCTCGTACGCCAGAGGCAGCGTCCGACCTAGCTCCTCGCACAACGCCTGATAGTAGGGCGGATTCGGAATACAGTCCTGCATCAAATTCTTCACGATCGGCAGTTCGTACTCCGGTACTTCAATTGAGGCGGCATCGTACACGTTCAAAGGAATGACTGACTTCATATGTCGCTCCTTGAAGGCTTTTGCCAGCTCAAATTGAGCAGACAGCATGATGTTCGCTCCGGTCGCCTGTCCAGGTAGGTTGACCAACTCTTTGATCTGCTCTTGTCTCTGCCTCTTGCTTCCAAGGAACACTCGGGACTGCCCTATCAGTGGCAGCTCAAAGTAACCATGTCTCTGCACAAAGTCCATCAAGGTACCATGCCATGCTTTCAGACCGGGAGCACATGCCCACCATGTGTCAATGTCTCTCTGGCAGTCCTCGATGGAGCGATAGATGCCCTCATCACGCATGAGCGTGGTTTGGTATTGCTTAGCACCCCCGAGGTAGATGACCAGAAAATTGAGAGTCTTGCCTACCTGCCGGAACCTTTTTCCTTTCTCCTCTGGGAACAGACGGTGTGCCGTCGCCAGGTGGAAGTCACAATCTGGTTTACTGTACTCCGACATCATCCATTGATCGTTGGAGAGTATCGCAGCCATGCGAAGTTCAAGCTGTGAGTAGTCAAACCAGATCAAGTAATCGTACCTGGAAGAGACACATGCTTTGATCTTCTTCGGAAACGTCTGACAAGGCGGCCCCTTCGCCACGATTCGAGCCTGTTTCGTTCCGCCACTACTCTCATCCTTCCACTCTGATGGCACAGGATACCATCTAGGGAATGCTTTAGAGTGGATAAGCTTCGTGGTGGGATCAGAGTGATTCTTTCCACGTCCGACCAGTAGTGGGTACAGGTAGCGATCCAGAGTGCCAGTGACAGCGTGCATGTGTGTGATGGCTCGCAGCTTCTTGTATGACTCCGAATGAGTTGGCAGCAAGTTTATCAGAGCGTTCCGGTTCTCTTCACAGAAGCTAATCTCCCGTCGAACCTTCGTCTTCTCTAGCTTGGGGATAGCAATGTGTAAGCCATTCAATGAATGGATCGAATCTTCCATCACCCGACGCTTGCTCTTTTCACTTCCCCTCCCCCGCAGGACTATCTCCCACCGGTTGTGGATTCCGACTTCTAGTTTTACCAGCCTCGATTCGTAGATGTGCAATAGATTTTCCAGTCCTTCCTGATCCATTGCAATGCCCGCTTCTTCCATCCACAAGGTGAGCCATAACAAGTTGCTGTACCAAGTGCGATTGAACCCAGATAGTTTGGGAGATTTGGGTCCGTACTGTTCCGCAATCATCTGTTCGAGTTTTTCCTGTGACAGCAGTGTAGCACTCGTATCCTGCACGTTGTATTGCCAGAGAGAATGCGAGTGGGGATTCGAGTGTTGAATAAACCCATGTGGGTATTTTGTCACGCCCAAGAGTGGGGCCAATGCTTTGAGACTCTTCTCCGGACGACCCTCGTTGTGCAGGTAGTTCGTGACTATCAGGTCTGCTATCGGGAGCGGGTAGTCCAACCACGTTTGGCACTCGGGATACGCGAACCGAAGATACGCCAGGTCGAATTTGATATTTTGACCCAATAGAAGTTGGAAGGATTTGTCCTCTCTCATCTTCCGTATAAAGGACCACAACCGACGACGGTGGGTTACGTTCGACATTACGAAGAGTGCGTGCTCCATCTCTCCCTTCGGATTCCGCCAAGTTAATCCCGTAGTAACGCATAGGTCTTCCTTTCGTACTCCATCATACAGCATGGATTTGAGTGGGTGGAACTGAGTCTGAGTGTTACCCCCAAGGATTCCGTAACTCTCAATATCTAAAGACAACCTGGAAATGGAATAGGAAGGTGGAACTGGAGCAGTCTGAATGTCCAGTGTTCCTGCTTCAATTGTGTACTGCAACTGTCCATTCAGGAAGTCCCTGAGTAGTGAGAGGTGTGCTCTGACGTATGGACCTTTGTTAGGATCACGCATCCACCCCACTGGATGGTATGTAGTGAATACCCGACACGACTTTGGAAAGGGAGCAGAGACAGGGCTCGCCAGATACTGTCCCACCACATCTCCGAGTCGAATGAGTGACTTGGGGGTGCTGGCTGTCAGAGCCCGGAAGTCTGTGAAGTCCCCCTGTCGCGAGAAGGACTTCTTGAGAGATGTTCCCAGGATGGACATCACAGCAGGTGCACCCACTGCGAGAACAATGACTTCGTCATAGTGACGTTGCAGCACAATGATGTCGGCCAGGTAGAACCCTTGGCAGGCTTTGAGCTGAGTTTTGTTTGGGGTCTTGTTCCCGAGCGGGCGGCACCGTACTGCATTGGACAAGAATATATCCACATCCTTATCGAACTTGAAGTGTTCGATGTACGCCTTCTTGAGAAGTCCGCCAGCCTTGCCCACCCACGGTTGACCCTCTAGATCCTCATTGTACCCGGGTGCCTCCCCAATGATGAACAGACATCTTGAATGCCCAACATTTGCATGCGAATCGGGCCAGGGGAGACACCCGTAGCGGGTGGAGGGAAGGCAGACAGTTATACACTGTGTCCACAGAGGACAAGCTTGGCATTGTGCATCACGACAGGGCATCTATCTGACCTCTGTGCCGTTGGATGTATGCCCACTTAGATCAATCTCTATGGGTAGAGTGTGAGGCTTCTTGCCCTCAGACATTCGACGGACTGCGTTAACCAACAGCTCTTGATTTCCCATCATGCGAAACAAGGAATCCTCGTTCATTTTCACACGAGTCTCCCATGCATCCACACGCTTCGTAACAGTCTCGATCCACTTCTGAGTCGCCTGTATAGCACTGACTGCTTCCTGCATCACCTGTACTTCGCTTTCTGTCATGGTATTTCTCCTAGAAAAAGGCCAACCGATGGGTGCAACCGCTATTAAGCACTGGGCTGGGTCGTACAACCCATCGGTCAGCCAGGGTTCGGGACTGAAAAAAGCAGCGGGCCGGACCGATTCCACGTCCTGCTAGTTCGCTGAACTCGGCAGCTTTTCACCGAGACACCGTTCCACGCTCGCTGCATTGAAACCTTAGCATGTCGACCGTCCGGTGTCAAGGCGGAAAAAAGATAATAATTTTTTCCTTTAATAGTGGATTTTAGGGTTGACCTGGACTGGTGGGGATGCTATACTGAAGGTGCAGAGACAGGCGCTCGGGGAGGGGCGGACTGGTTCCGACCCCCCCGGGCACTATTTTTGAGAGAATCCAGAACATCAGGGGATAGCCATGGGTCTGAAGGAAAGTGGACACACGGGTCGGGACGTGCAGGAATCAGTTGATAGCGTAACTGGTCTGGTGTTACAGCCTCCTGAAGGCACGACTCAGAGCCACGTCACGCTACAGAGCACGGTCATCGCCGCTGATGATGCAGAGACGATTGTGTCGACGCAGTATGGTCAACCGTTCATCATGGGCTACACGGTCGTACTCGATGACCTAACAGGTGGACGTACAGCTACCCTGAACGTGATGGACCCGGCTGGTACGTCTGGTACGCCGAATGGTCCATCGCCCTTCCTGTTCCGAGTCCTGAAGTGGTGGGTGACGGCAGGAGCATCAGCAACGGCTCCCGAGGGAACTCTGACGATCAACCATCTCAGTACGGCATCCGCTGCGAATGCCATGAGTGAAGCATTTGACCTGGACTTGGACCAGAACGATGTAGGATACTCGGCAAGCGGGGCTGGAAAATTGGTTGCCCCCTATGATTTGATCGATACGGGAGAAGGCATTCAGCTTTCAGTCCTGCTGGGGTCTGCTGAGCAGTCGGACTTTACTATCTATTTTATGTGTATGCGTGTGGTAGTCTAACCGAAGGGGGTGTACCATAGCCGGAACAGACTTTACAGTTCATTCTTCACTGCGGGCACGAACGAACAGCCAGGCTGTAGCCAACAGCGGTATGTCAGTGCCAGTCCGTGTAGCAATGATCGAGATTGATGGTGACACAGCCGACCTACAGACTTTGGCCAAGTACCACACGCTGATTCACGAAGACGATACAGCCGGAACAGGAATCGTCATTCGTAGCATCGGAGCAATGGTCACGGAAGTCGTTGCGCATGCTGGAGTCCAAGGCATAATCACTGTCCGCACTAAGGGCACAACTCCTGCTTCACTGGACACCATTACGGTCGTGGACAATGATGCGGTGGGCGAGTGGGTGGTTCCAGGCTCACTAACAACCAACTGGGATAATCGATCTGGTGGGGATGATCGTACCACGTACCATGTCCCTGCGGGGTATGGTGTCGAAGTTGCCCTCACCACACTTGGATACGAGTCCGCTGTGGATGGTGATGGGACTGGAAAGTTCCTAGTGATGGTCGAGTATGTAGTCGTGCCGAGGCTGACTGTGGAGAACCAGACATGACTCTTGCTGAACGCGGACGTACTGGAGCACCCATCAACCTCTTTGCTGATGGTGTGACAGGTCCCGCCAGGCTCGGGTCTACATCAATGAACGATTGGTACACGTAACCACGGCTCTGACAGATGGTGTAAGTTTGCTTCCTACCGTCGGCGTGCAGGCAGGCACCGCAACGGCGTCTTGTTCCATGAACTTCGTCTCCATGGCGATCAGTCGAGCCCTCGGTGCGTAGTAGGAAATAATCATGGGAAGAGGCACAATACGTGCAGGTGCTCCTGTTGCAGCTACAGAAGCAGTCACAGGTGCAGACAATGACTTAGCAGATCCCCGGATAGTCACATTTGACCCTCCGGTGCGTCCGTGCTTGATACGATTGCAGGTCGCCGTACAGGCTACTACAGCACCTATTCTACTCCTAGTGAACGCTGAAGTCGTGGGTGTAACAGCCGTCACGGTCCCCGTTACTGCCGCCACCGCTACACACGCACTGAGTAGCATCCTGGAGACCATTGACCTGAGCGAAGGTGGACAGGTTGCAGTGCATTCTGTCTCCATTGCATCCCAGCACAATGATGATGAAATAACGGAAGTCGTAGTGCAAGGATGGCGACCGTGACTCGGCCCGACAGTGTGAGTCTCATCAGTGCCCTCATAGGTGCAATGGTGGTATTTGTAGGCCTGTGGTTGACACACAGCCCTGTCTCTGCTACTCAGATGCACGATTACGTCGATCTCACAGTCACACAGAGATTCGATCGCATGGAAGCCAGCCTTGTCGATATGCAGAGGACCTTGATTACTGTTCGGGAGAGACTAGCTAGAATTGAAGTCTTGCTACCAAAACCAGGCTAGCATAGACAGGGCCAGTGAGGGAGACACATGCTACCGCGCAGACTCAAGATTCATGGCCACACCTACCATGTCAATCAAGTCCCAGAAAAGCTGCTACCAGATGACACCGCTGCCGATGTTGACCCAAACACCAACACCATCCGAGTCATGCGGCAATCACCTCCCTCTCGGAAGCTGGTCCTACTGCTGCACGAAGCCCTCCATGCACTGGTGATCGAGGATCGCATCCCCCAAGAGGAGAGGGTGGTGTCCCTGTTCGCCGAGCACATCGTCCAGTTGATGCGAGACAATCCTTCCCTGGTTCGACACATTCTGGGCATGTGTAGGAAGTAAACCCGCCCCTCCTGTCTCTGCGATCCGAAAAAAACCGAAAAAAGCTTGACACTGCCTCGGACGATTCGTATGATGAGTTTGACGGCCGAGCGTGTGCCACGAGGAATCTAATGGGGAGGAGTAAGTCATGGGAAGCAAGAAGCTTACGAGTGATGGATCGTCACTGCATACACTGGTGGAGGACCTGTGTAGGCGAGTTGATTTCTTGGAGGCACGTATGGCTGAGGTAGCACTGGCTCTCAGTGAAGAAGATCCGGACGACGACTGTGATGAGTATGGAGATTACGACATGGACTATGAGGAGATAGCCCACGATTGGGAGGAACGGTATGGAACTTAGCTACGATCGGTGTCCAGGTGATCCAGTGAGGCTCATCATGGCCCTGGTGGGGCCTACTAAGGATGGGCAATCAGTAACGATTGGGTTGCCGGAAATAGCCAGTTCGGTGGCCATGAAGAGTGCGGCATGTACAGTTACACTGGCCATGAAGGGTGGTGTGACGAATGACTTCATACTGCGGACAGCACTGGGAGTAAAGAATCAGTTGGAACCCGACCTGTATGCGTTAGTGCCAGTGATGGAGATTGTGTGTACTACTCTGGCATTGACGTGTGGTGCTGAAGTGATAGTACAGGACAGCGGTGAGCTGAAGTTGGTGGGTATTGAAGAGTGCCCTGGTTGGTTACAACAATACTTTTCTGATGGGAGATGAGATGAGGGATTGGTTTAGTTACATTTGGGGTGCCTCACAAACACTTCTAGCAATAGTGATTTTTATGGCAGTGGCATCCGTACCGCTGTGGTTCATTTATCACTTCTTGATTCACCCCATTGGGTTGCCAAAGGTAGACATGTGGCAGATGGCCTGGTGCATGGCGTTTGTTGGGATGGCACTTAGAATGTGCACCGCAGTGTGCACGTACCGAGGGTAGAAAGGACTAATACGATGCCGTACATTCTGAGTATCCAGAGGCCGAAGCTTGATGCATTGGTTGATCCATTGATTGTCCACTTGAATGGATTTCACGAGACTGATGACATGGTAGGAAGGTTGAACTATGCAATCTCCCAGGTCATATGGAGACTAAGTGGGAGTGAGTGGGTAGGTGGTACACGAACGTATGCACGACTGAACGCTATTGACGGAGTCATGGGGTTGGCACAAGCTGAGTTTCGCAGGCGTATTGTAGCTCCATATGAAGATGAGAAGAGAAAAGTGCACGGAGACATTTAGTAGGGAGGTAGTGATGGAACAGTGGTACAAAGCCGTACGTCGGGATCGTACGAGTCATTATGATAGGACAACGGAGTGGCGTAAAGGATCAGTCGTCTCTGTTGATAACCCTGCACCTGCTAGTGTCGGTCCGTGTGGTTGTGGTATTCATGTAAGCCCGACACTACTAGCGGCGGTTGGTTGGCAAGCTGGTCCAAGCCGGTATGCCATTGTTCGTCCGTTGGACATCATCGCGCGAGATGAGACGAAGGCGAGATGTTCTGGGGTTCGTGTAGAGCGATGGTTGAATAACGAGGAATGTGATAAACTATCTGGGTTCAAACTGAGTGAAGCAAATAATCCAGTTAATCCATTGCGTGTTCGTCGTTCCCACATTGAGCACGAGGAATTACTTCAGCTATTGTCACAATGGAGTTCCATATGGGATTCCGTGAGGGATTCCGTGAGGGATTCCGTGGGGGATTCCGTATGGGATTCCGTATGGGGTTCCGTATGGGACTCCGTGTGGAACTCCGTGGGGGATTCCGTATGGGATTCCGTGAGGGATTCCGTGAGGGATTCCGTGAGGGATTCCGTATGGGATTCCGTATGGGGTTCCGTATGGG